>Ga0164313_10000463_pt1 | contig 32585 bp, 28 predicted proteins | sample GuaBasSedimGuay4_FD_113735 | JGI IMG/M metagenome (GOLD analysis project Ga0164313, IMG submission 113735) | Subseafloor sediment microbial communities from Guaymas Basin, Gulf of California, Mexico - Guay4, Core 4569-4, 0-3 cm | ecosystem: Environmental > Aquatic > Marine > Hydrothermal vents...
ATCACAGGGCCGGACTTGAAAGACAGGGCAAGCGGGACGTTGAACTCGGAGATTCGCGCGTCGTCGATCGGATCGCCGTCGTCGGCGTTCGGGAACTGGCGGCGCGTGAAGGAGAAGTTCACGGAAGCGCCGCTGTCAAAGCTCCTGCTCATCGACGCAGTCGAATAGAGCTGGCCGTCGATCAGGTCGCGGTTGTGGTTGGTCGAGAGGTTGGTGCGGGTGACGTTTTTCGAACTGACCTCGATCTTGGCGCTGGCCCGCCAGTCTTCCCAGAGTTCGGGCTGGCGATGCTCGCTGGTGAACTTCCACTCATCGCCCTCCGTATCCTCGCTGAACTTGCGCAAGTACTCAAAGCGGGCACGGCCATCGAACGAGTAGCGTTTGACGTACACGTTCTCGATCTTGAAGGTCGCCTCTCGCCGCTCCGTATAGTCCATCTCGAATTTGAAGTCCGTGTATTCATTGGTGGCCCAGTAATAACCCATGTCACGGACGTAGCGCCCGTCACGGCTGCTCACACCGATGTTGACATTGGGGAAGAGGATCCCCGACCGGCGGCCCCGCTTGAGTTCCTTGTAGTAGAAGGGCAGTACCATCACCGGGATGTTGCTGATGTGCATGGAGATCTGCCGCGCGACAACATTCTCACCCACCTTGAGCTTCATCTTGCGGGCATTGAAGTGATAGTGGGGATCGGCCAGGTCACAGGAAGTGAAAGTCCCGTGCTCGATCAGCATGGTGCTCTTGTCGATGCGACGGATTTCCGCGCCCTCGTAGAAGCCGTCAGAATATCGGGTGGCACCGTCGGCCACCGCGCCGGTCTGGGGATCGAAGAGATAGCCCATGCGCGCGCCGATCAATTCAGTATCGGTATCGATGAGCCGCACTACGTTATCGTCTTCGGCCAGGAGTTCGCGGCGCTCGGTGTCGAAGCGCACTTCGTCAGCAATGAGGATCAAGGTGCCGTGCTGCACGCGTGAATCACCCGAGATGTCGATACGACGGCCAGGGATATCGAAGTGCGTCTGGTCACCGGAGTACTGCACGGCCTGCGCGGTCGATCTGAAGTCCACGAGATCGCCGCGCGGGAGCGAATCCGTGGAAGCAAGTGCGAGTGAATCCGGAGAGCCAGTTGCCAGCGAATGGCCAGGCGTGGCCGTCAGCGAGTCAGGCCGGTCCGCCAATTCCGCCTGCGCGGCCAACTCTGTCAATTCTGCCAACTCTGCTGCCGTAGCCAGCGAGTCAGCAGTCGCGCTGTCGACCGGTGCCTCGAAACGCCGCTCATAGAACAGGTAGCTGCCCTCTACCGATCCACGCACGTCGACTACATCCACACGCCCGTCCTCGAAGCGGATATCGATTGTCTCTCCGCGCACGTCGTTGACCGAGACCACCGATTCCTGATCCTCGGGCAGGTATACCGAATGCGCGTTGCCGCGCACACGCGTGCTCTGGATCAGGCCTTCGTCAAAGTCGATCTCGAGCGTGTCGCCACTGAGCGTATTGGCCAGCGGGATGCCACTGAATTCCATGGCCAGCGTGTCCGGCGTCGAGTCCGTGAGCGTCGCTTCATCGTAGACCTCGATGTGGTCAACCTTGCCCTCCACCGACCAGATGCGGATCTCGCGACCCTGCATGATCCGCCCCTCCTGCTCCATCGTGGGCGATCCTGTGAGTACGAGCAGGTTGCGCCCGACGATGCGGGCGGTATCGGCGTGGGCGCGGCTGAGTCCCTGGCGAAAATCCACGTTGCCGATTGCGGTCTGCGTCTCGCTCTCGCGATCAAAGACCATCAACTCTGCGTCGACGCGGGTCATCGGGCCATCACCCTCGCGCATGCGCAGCACTGGCACCGAATCGACGATACCCAGGCCGGTCTCCTGGTCGAAGATGGCGTGTTCACCATGCACCGTGGCATCGTTCGCAGTGTCGATGACGATCACATTGCCGAAGGACTCCAGCTGACCCTTGCGACGATCGATGGTCACCGAATCACCGGCAACGACCTGGTCGGCCTGCAATACGCGCGCGTTGCCGATGAGCGCGAGCCAGTCCTGATCGCGCAGGTAGATCGCCCTGTGACCGAAACCACGCACGCCATCGGCAGTCTCGATCCGCACCTGGCCGAAGGCGCGCCCCTCGTTGCGCAACTGCCACACGCGCAGGCTGTCGCACCACAACTCGAGTGAATCGGTCACGAGGTGGACGTTGCCCACCACCTCTGCCTCGTCGAGATCGAAGAACAGGCGGCCGATGTCACCCGAAAGGTCCAGCCCCTGACCGACCAGTGAGGCGTTGCCGGTCAGTTCGGTGAGGCGCGTCCCGTCTTCGAGTGTGCGCATGGCCGCGTGGTCGCCGCTGGTCTTCAGGCGGTCACCCTGCGCGCGGACCCCGGAGACGGCCACGCTCAGCACGACCAGCATCAGCGCCCACGGCGCCAGCCAGGTACGGCCAGGTCTCAGTCGGGCCGGCAGCATCGGGAGTGGACCTCACGGCGGCGGAAGTGAAGACGGTCGAAGGGTTTATCGACCGGCGGCCGGGTCAGCGTCAAGGTTCGCACCGGCCAGCAGTGCGGCCCCGATGGCCGCGGACTCGACCCCGAGCGCGGCAATCCTGACCGGAACGGTCCGGCGGGCCGCCTCCATGCAACGCCGGTCGTACTCATCGAGTGCCGGTTGCAGCAGAAGATCGCCACAGCGCGAGCTACCGCCGGCGATCAGAATGCACTCGGGCTGCAGGATGGCTACCAGGTTGGCGCAGGCAATGCCCAGCCAGCGCCCGCATTCCGCAAGCGCCGCTCGTGACGCCCCACACCCCTCGCCGGCAAGCCGGGCCAGGACACTGGCCTGCGGATCCTCGCCCGCGGCGACCGCTGCCGCGAGGGCCGATCCGGGCTGCGCCGCCGCATGCTCACGCCCGGCACGGGCAAAGCCACGCTGGCCAAGCCAGGACTCGACGTGGCCATTCAGGCCACAGGGACAAATCGGGCCATCGGGATCCAGGAGCATGTGACCGAACTCTCCGGCCAGCCCGGCAGCCCCGTGGAAGAGCCGGCCGTTCAGGATCAGTCCTCCACCCACGCCCGTTCCCAGGCTGAGCATCGCGACATGCTGAAGGCCATTCGCCGCACCCACTTGCCACTCACCGAAGACGGCACAGTTGACGTCGTTCTCGATCGTGGCGACGCCGAAGTCGGCGAAAGCCGCGGCCAGATCGACACCCCTGAAGGCTTCGAGGTTTGGCGCCTGGACCAGTTCGCGATCGCTATCGAGCAGCCCGGCCACCGCGAGGCCAGCGGTGCTGGATTTTGGCCAGCCTGAGATCGTCTGGTGGATGCGCGCGCCGAGCGCGGCCGCACCCATCGCCGCCTGCGTGTCGATTTCCCCGCGCTGCGACACCTCGCCGCCACTGTCGATCTGAACCAGTTTGGTCCTCGTGCCGCCGATGTCGATTCCGAGCAGATTCATGCCTTGGCCCCTGGTTCGCGCCTGCGCAACGGGGCGCCCGAATCCCACAGCCCGGACTGCCCCGTGAGGGAATCATGGCCGAGCCGGTCGAGCGCCTCGGCGACGAGAAAGTTCGAGCCGGTAGCGAGGGTTACTGCATCCGGACCGAAGGCCCGCGCCTCTTCCAAGGCTTCGCGCACCGAATTGCAGACACCGATCGCCGCAGGCTCGGGCGCGATCGCACGCAATCGCCCGGCCAGCCAGGACGGATCGAGCGCCCGGTACCAGTCCGGCGCACAGACCAGGACCCGCGCGCAGCATCGCACCAGTTCGGGCAGAACCGAATCGATTTCCTTGCCATGCACCGAACCGAAGACCAGCACACGCTGTTCGCGCCGGCCTTCGCACGCGAACTGGGCAATCACACGATGCAGGGCATGGGCATTGTGTGCGGTATCGAGGATCAGACGCGGACTGTGCCCGCGCACGTCGTAGCGTCCGGGGAGATCCAGACTCTCCAGCGCTCGTGCCGCATCGGCCTCAGGCCAGCCATGGCGCCGGGCAAGGTCCCGGTAGACGGTCATCATGCGGCCGAGCTGACGGCGCTGGAGCTTGCCCTGCACCGTCTCGCCCACGCATATCTCTGTCGCCTCCAGCCCATCCAGTTCGATTGCTTCGCCGCCTGCGGTGCGGATTGATTCCTCCGCCAGCCGCCGCAGCTCGACCGGGATATCATCGAGGTAGAAGGGCACACCGGCCGCGGCGAGACCGAGCTTCTCCCTCGCAATCGCCTCCAGGCTGTGACCGAGCAGTTCCTGGTGGTCCAGACCCACGCTGGTAAGCACCAACCCCGCCTTGCGTACCACATTGGTCGCATCGAGGCGCCCACCAAGTCCGGTTTCGAGCACGGCCACCTGCACGCGCTCACGCCTGAACCACTCCAGTGTGAGCGCGGTCAGGGACTCAAAGAAGGTCGTCTGGCAGTCCTCGATCAAGTCGCGGTACTCGTCGATCAACCTCGTGAAAGTCGCGCTGTCGATCAGTCGCCCGTCGACCTGCATCCTCTCACGCAGGTCGAGCAGGTGCGGGCTGGTGTAGAGGCCGCAGCGCAACCCAGCCGAGCGCGCATAGGCATCCAGCGCCAACGCCGCAGAACCCTTGCCGTTGGTGCCGGCGACAACCACTGCATCGAAGTCGCGCTCGGGATTTCCCATGCAGCGCAGCAGTTCGCGCACCGATTCCAGTCCGGGGCGGATGCCCAGACGGTGCAACGAGAAAAACCATTGCGAGGCCGCATCGCGCGGTGCAAAGGGGGGCCGAAGCGCCCCGATCTCTATGGAGTCAGACCCGGGGGGGCTCGACGGGGGGTTGCGTCTGGTCATCGGCGGCCTCTTCGGGCAGCTCGTTGACCCGGCGGGACTCGCCATCGGGCCACATGAAGGCAAGGATGTCGGCGAGCTCCCGACGGAAGTCCTTGCGGTGCACGATCCGGTCGACCATGCCGTGCTCGAGCAGGAACTCGCTGGACTGGAAGCCCTCGGGCAGGTCGGTGTTGATCGTCTGCTTGATCACGCGCGGACCGGCGAAGCCGATCAGCGCCTTGGGCTCTGCGAGGTTCACGTCACCCAGCATTGCAAAACTGGCCGTAACCCCGCCGGTCGTGGGGTGCGTGAGGATCGATATGTAGGGCAACCGGTCTTCGGCCATCCGTGCCAGCATTGCCGAGGTCTTGGCGAGCTGCATCAGTGACAGGATGGACTCCTGCATCCTCGCCCCGCCGCTGCGGCTGACGATCAACATTGGAATCTGGCTGGTCACCGCGTCCTTCATGCAGCGCGCGATCTTCTCGCCAACGACCGAAACCATGCTCCCACCCATGAACTTGAAGTCCATCACGGCCATGGCAACGGGCATGCCCTCGATCGTACCCAGGCCCGTAATCACCGCATCCTCGCGCTTGGTCTTCTCGCGCGACTGCTTGATCCGGTCCTTGTATTTTTTGGTGTCCTTGAAGCCGAGCGGATCCTTGCTGACCATCCCCACGTGGCGCTCCTGGAAGCTGCCGTCATCGAAGAGCAGGTCGAAGTACTGCATCGCATCGATCGGATAGTGGTAGCCGCACTGAAAGCAGACCCACAGATTGCCCGCGAGCTCCTTGTGGTAGCAGAGATCCCCACAGCTCGGGCACTTGTTCCACAGGTTCTCGGGGATCTCCCGCTTCTGCGGTTGATCGCTCCCGTCCTGGGGCTTGAAGATGTTGATGCCCTTGCGGGCCCGCGTTAGCCAGCTCACGAGCTGTCCTCCTGCCGCCACAGGCGGGGGTGGAGGTGGGATGTTTGGCGGCTGGATGCTAAGGGTAGGGAAGGCCGGGCCCGCCGACAACCGCTACATTCCGCCCGCTGCCCATCCCCCGTCAATCGTCGCCAGTGTGCCGGCGGCGAGATCCGGCCCCGCGCAGAAGCCCACAGCCTCTGCGCACATCTGCCCTACCCAGGCAGCCGCCGGGACCACAATCGACGCCTCTCGGCCAGCGCCACGGTAGCGCATCGCTCCCCTGGCTTCCGCATCGTGCTTCTCCGTGCCCCTCGATTCCCCACCTGATCACGGACCCCGCGCTGGTACGGGACGTGCATCTCCCTGCACCAACTCTGCTCACTCCCGTGGCCTCACCCCCGGAGAATGACCTCATGTGCGACCGATTCAACCACGCAATGTTGACGATGACAGTGCTGTGTGTCGTTACCCTGGGCACGCTGACGATGGGTGCACCAGCCGTGCTCGCACAATGTGACGTGCCGCTGATCTCACAGCAGAACTCGGGCGCGCCGAACGTGATGATCCTGCTCGACAGCTCGGGCTCGATGAACACCCCAATCTATCATTCGGACTATACGCGAACGACGCAGTGGAGCGGAGCTTTCGATTGGGATGACGACTACAAGATCAGCAGCGCGGGCTCTTATGTGCCCGATGACATCATCGGCAACGGCGACAACACCCTGTCCGCTGAACTCATCGCGGGGCTGCACGGCGAATCGGGATCGTACGAAGGTAACTACCTGAACTGGGTCTACTACCACGCAACGCCCGAACAGCGCGCAGCAATTCCGACTACCACGCGACAAGAGGTCGCAAACTCAGCAGTCAAGGCAGTGATGGACATGTCCCCGGGCATGCGCTTCGGTCTGATGAGGTTCAACGGCGACAACGGAGGCTTGCTCCTAAACGAACTCGGTGACGCAATCAGCGCCATCGATACAGAAGTCGACAACATGGTGGCAACCGGCTACACACCCACCGCCGAGGCACTCGTAGACATTCTCGAGTACTACCAGACGAGTGACAGCAGCGCACCGATCCAGTCCGAGTGCCAACAGTCCTACGTCATAGTGGTTACCGACGGCATCCCCACGAGGGACCAGGATGTGCCCTCCTACATCGGCGACCAGGACGGAGACGGCCGCGAGCCAGGCGACTGCACCAGCCTCGGCTTCCCGGAAATGCAGGGTCGCGACTGCTCGGACTACCTCGATGACGTAGCCTACTACCTGGCCAACAACGACGTGCGTGGCGATCTGGACGGCGACCAGTTCATCTCCACATACACCATCGGATTCGGCTTTACGTCGCAGCTTCTCGCCGATGCCGCCTTCAACGGCAAAGGCATGTACATGGAAGCCTGGGACCTGAACAGCCTCTCGACCCAACTCAGCAGTGTGCTCAACGACATCTCTGTGCGCGAGACCGCCGGCGGAGCGGTTGCCGTTGGCTCGACCGAGAGCAACGGGGGGAAGTACCTCTACCGCGGTCGCTACACGCCGGGTACATGGAAGGGGAACCTCGAGAGCTTCGAACTGCCATACTCCGACAACGACTTCCCGGTCTGGAATGCGGGCGTGGAACTCTCCAACCGCAACCCGAACAGCCGCGTGATCTGGACCAGCGTCAACAACCAGTTCCTGGACTTCGAAACCACCGAATCGGCGACCCTGAGCTACTTTCTGGCACCGGACGGGCCATCCAGCGGACCCGACGAATCCGACGCCTACGGGCCGGACCTCGACAACGATTTCGATGCGGCCGACCAGGCCCTCGGCCCGAACTACTCCGCCAGCTACGTCACGGACATCATCGACTGGGTGCGCGGGGACGATCTCACCGGCTACCGCGATCGCAATGGCTGGCTGCTCGGTGACATCGTGTACTCCACGCCGATGGCGGTCGCTGCGCCACAGGGCTTTGTCTTCGACGAGAGCTACCAGATCTACCAGGCAGCGTGGCGCAACCGCAGACCCGTCGTGTATGTAGGCGCCAACGACGGCATGCTGCACGCCTTCGACGCCAGGGACGGTTCCGAGCTGTGGGCCTACATTCCGCGATGCGTACTCGGAAAACTTGAGCTGCTTGCAGCGCCCAACTACTGCCACCAGGCCTACGCCGACCTGAGTCCCGTGGCCTTTGACGTGAAGATCGGCGGCTCCTGGCGCACCGTGCTGATCGGCGGTTTGCGTACCGGCGGCGACAGCTACTTCGCCCTGGACATCACCGATCCCGACGCCCCCTCATTCCTGTGGGAGACCAGTGTTCCCACGATCACGAGTTCGTTCACCGAGCCCGTGCTCATCGAGACCAACGCTGGCCCGGTGCTCTGGACGGGCAGCGGCCCGGATGCCTCCGGCAACGCCCACGCCGCAGTGATCCGCATGGACAATGGCTACATCATGCTCGACGAGGCCCTGGGTTTGCCGATCGCCGGGACGAACGCAGCGACGGCCCCGATCGCCTACGACCAGGATCATGATGGAATCGCGGACGTGGTCTACCAGGGCGACCTCGGTGGTTCGTTGTACCGCTGGGATATCTCGGTCGCCGGGAACTGGACGCTCGGCACCCTGTTCTCCGGTACGCAGCCGATCCAGGCTCGCCCGACGCTCGCCCTGGACGACACCGGTCAGCTGAACATCTACTTTGGCACCGGCAAGTACGTGGAAAGCGCCGACCTGTCGGACACAACGCCGCAGTCCATCTACTGCCTGCGTGACGACGGATCGACGACGCTCGACTCATCCAATCTGGTCAAGGTCACCTCGGACACGACGAGTTCCGCCGGCCTGCCAGGCTGGTACCGCGACCTCGACCACGGCTCCGGTGAGCGCATCACTCAACCGGCCCTGGTCGTGGCCGGCGTCGTGTACTTCACCTCATTCGCGCCGACGACCGGAGACTGTGCCGTTGGCGCGCTCAGTTACCTGTATCACGTCGACTACAAGAACGGCGTGGTCGTTGATTCCGACGACGACGGTGATCTCAGCGATGAGTCTGCTTCCGAGGAGATTGGCGAGGGCGTCGCCTCGCGCCCGGTCGCTGACCTCGACGCCGGAGAACTGGTCGTGCAGACCTCCGATACCGAGATCATCGTGGGTGGCCTGCTGCTGGGCCCGCAGCGTGTTCATGTGCGCGCCTGGCGCCAGCAGTTCATGACCGCCGACGGCGAATCCACGCCGGAAGGCCAGTAGAGAGTCGATTCACGGGCGGGATACCCCGGCCGGCAACGAAACCTGAATCGGGCACATACGGTGCCCGGAAGAGTGGTTGGAGATGCGCAATATAGATCGGCACCGGAGGGGGGGCTTCTCGCTCGTCGAGCTCATGGTCGTGATCGTCATCATGGGCATCGGCATTTCCATGGCCGTGCCCCGCATTAATCGCAGCATTCGCCTGGCGCGACTCGAAGAGACCGAGGCCCGTCTGCAGTCCGACCTGAAGCTCGCGATCTCCACCGCGAAGGCCACCGGACGCGCGATCGACATCACCTTCACCGAGGATGGCTACCGCGTCGCGGATTCCACCGATTCCACACGCGTCTACGCCTCACTCGACATGCCATCCGGCCTCTCGATAACCAGCTCCGGCGACGCCCGCATCTTCCCGTGGGGCCTGGTTGACGGGGGAACCGTGCAGCTGGACAACTCGGTCGGCAGCACGCTGCTGACAATCCTGCCAAACGGCAAACTCGACGACGGGACGGGATACTGATGCAGCGGCCACCGGAACAGCAGGTCAACGAGAAGGGCTTCAGTCTGATCGAGACGCTCATCGTGATGACGGTGCTGGCGATCTCGATCCTGCCGCTCGTATCCACGCAGTTCAACTCGCGCCGTGCGATCACCGAAGCGGATCGGGAGACCCAGGCCATGCAGATCGCGGTCGAGCAGGTCGAGATGGCCCGCATGCGCGGCTTCGGATCGGCGATCCAGGACTCGATCCAGGACGGCAACTACGAGGTCCTGGTGGAGGTCGTGCCCGACACGCTCAACCCATTCCTCGAGGAAGTCCGGGTCATCGTGAACTGGGAGACGGGCTCGGGCACCAAGTCCATGGCGCTGGCGAGCAAGAGGGCCGGACGATGAACGGGCAAACTACGATCGTCCGCCTGCTGCGCGGACAGCGCGGCTTCACTGCCATCGAATTGCTGGTCTCGGTCGTGCTCAGCGCGGTGGTCGGAATCATCATCTTTTCCGTGTTCTTCTCGAGTCGGGACAGCTACGTCGACACCCGCAACGTGGCCATCACGCAGTCCGACAGCCGAAACCTGATGAGCCTGCTCGCACAGGACCTGCGCTCAGCCGGGTCCAACCCCAGGCGCGTCGGTACCGTGCAGAGACTTCCCGTCGCCAACGGCTTCGTGGTTCGCATCCAGAGCGACTCCGACGGCAACGGCATGGTCAATGCCGCTGGCGAACCAGCCGAAGACGTGACCTGGGCCTTCGATGCGGTTGCAGAGTCGATCACTCGCACGACTCCCGAGGGCACGACCACGCTGCTGACCAACGTCACTGCCCTGCAGTTCGTCTACCTGGATGCAGGCGGCAACGTCCTCGGTCCGCTGCCGCTAACACCTGAAGATCGCGATCTCGTGCGCGCAGTAGATGTCGCACTCAGCGTGCGAATCCTCGACGACGCGACCCGCACCTGGAATACCGTCCTTGCCCTGCGTAACGACCCCTGACAGGAGGACATCCGTGTCCACGCATGACTTGATCCGCAGTCGACTGGCGAACGAACGAGGGATCGGCCTCGTCGCCGCGATGATGATCATCGCGCTGCTCGCGATCCTCGTCGGGATCATCGCCGGCATCGCTGTGAATGAGCGCCGCAGCTCCTTCAACGAATCCCTGCACTCCAGCTCCCTCGTAGCGGCCGACTCCGGAACCGAAGAGGCCATTGCCTGGCTGCTGCTCCAGCGCGAACCGCCGTCGGTCACCGACTGGAGCCTGCGGCGAGTGCGCTCGCAGACTCTCGCGGACCTCGGCGATCATGCCGGGCAGCGCTACGAGTACGACATGGGCGTCGCGCTCACGCCCGGCGGAGCGCCGGACTGGGGGCCCGCACCTGGATACTCGACCGAGGGCTTCGTGCAAGTCAGCTATGACGTGATCTCCGCGGGCGAAGCCGGCCTCGAAGGCCGCAGCGACGTTACGGTGATCGTGAGCAAGATATTCTCAAGCGGTTACTAGGACCGGCCGGACCTGCGGCCCGATCCTCACCAGCCTGGAAGGACCGAAATGATGCGCCAGAAGAGCTACAATGCGATCGGCCGTGCCAACGCAGTGATGGCAAGCGCGATGATCCTCGCCCTCGTCTGCACGAGCGTTGTCGCCGTTGCCGGCCAGGTCCGGGTCGTCACGATCAACGGCAACGAAGGTGTGCCCTCGGTCGTTGAGGGCCGCGGCGAAAGCGATTCCGCGCAGAGCAGCACGGGATACGTCCACTTGCGCGGTTATGCCGAACACTCCCGCTCGCGCGGCCTGATCGTCGCCGGGCAACGCGTCGAGCTCACGCGATCAACCTCGGTCTACCCGAGCCTGAACGGTCTGAGTTCGGGCCTGCGTGACCGACAGATTTCCGGCCGCGAGGTCACGATCTTCGGAAAGACTGTGGGCGGGGTGGTGCAAGCCGTACTCGTGATCATGAAACCCACGGCTGCTGATCTCGACAATTCCTGGTCGGCCAGCAACCGCACCGGGACCACTGGTCAATCCACCGCGTCCGACGGGAATGCCCGCGTAGAAATCGTCCCCAGCAACTCCCCGGAGTAGCTCGGGCCGGGGGGCTGTCAGTTGGCAGCCCCGCCGTCATCGGCGAGTTCCAGCAGCATGATCACTGCATCTTCCCTCGTATCGGGATAATAGCGCGGACGCAACGCCACCTCGGCGAAACCGAACTCCCGATAGAGCAGCCGTGCCACTTCGTTCCCTTCACGCACCTCCAGCGTCACGCGCCGCACGCTCCTGGCCCTGGCTCGCGCCAGCACTTCGACCAGCAGCGCCCTACCGACCCCGGCCCGCCTCTGCTCCGGCCGAACCGCGAAATTCACGAGGTGCACCTCATCGCCGATGACCCACAGCAGGGCGAAGGCGACGATGCAGTCATCGAGCAATGCAACGAGCGGCAGGTGTCGCGTGTCGTCCTGCAGTTCCGGACCGATGGCCTGCGGGCTCCACGGGATGGAAAAACTCGCGCGCTCGATTTCCAGGATGGCCTCCAGGTCATCGGAGGTAGCGCGTCGATACTCCGGCCTCATGTGTCCCATCCACGCGGCTTGATCGGCCGGCGCAGCTCCTCGCTCAGGTCCAACCCGTGCATCCGTTCGGCCTGGCTCAGGCTGGCGTAGTCAGGCACCAGATCCAGCGGGTCGGCCTTGTGCACTGGTTCGCTGCCGGCAGCAGTGAGTCGGGCCAGCGGACCGGCCAGGTCACCAATCACAGTGCCCAGCGACAACGGCGCGGCCGACACACGCTGCGGGCCCGATGGAAGTTCATCCGGCACAGCACGTACGATCTCTCCGAGCGCGCGGACCGTCCCGGCGCCAACCTGGTATTCACGCGCCCACACGTGCCCACCGCCGGCGTCGGCCAGCGCGAGCTTGTGCCCATCGCCACTGATTGCGGCGATCAGATCCAGTGTGGGCGCGGCCAGCAATGGGCGATCAAGAGCAAAAGCCAGCGTCTTGGCCGTCATGACGCCGATGCGCAACCCGGTGAAACTGCCCGGCCCACTGAGCACTGCCACGGCATCGATCTGTTGGCGTGACAGGGCGCATCGTTCGAGCAACTCGTCGAGCAAACCGAACAACTCTTCCGCGTAACCCAGGGCCGGGTCGTGGACCTGTACACCGAGGACTTCGTCGGCACGAGCCAGGGCCACTGCCCCGCCGCGCCCGGTGGTGTCGATCCCCAGCGCGATCATGCGTCCTCCCCCTCATCGCCGATGGCAGACCAGGCCCGGGCCAGCTCTTGCATCGCCGGCCAGCCATCGGGAACCGTATCGAGTGTGAAGCGACGCGCCTGCGTGCCCTCCGCCAGCTCGATCGTCAGCAGCAGATAGGGTGTGAGCCAGTCCTTGACCGGATCGGCCCACTCGATCGCGATCAGCGCACCTTCGTCGCGCGCCTCCAGCAACGACAACAACAGATCGCGACGTGCATCTTCACCGGGCCGGTAGAGATCTGAGTGGACGAGCAGCTCCGGGCCCCCTGCAGCGACTGGCCGCAGGGGATAGCGGTTCTCCAATGTGAAAGTCGGGCTGCGCACCTCCGCATCCACGCCGAGCGCGTCGCCCAGTGCCGAAACAAAAGCTGTCTTGCCCGCCCCAAGCTGTCCTTCCAGACAGATCACCATTCCCGGGCACACGTGCAGCGACAGGGCTGCCGCCAGGAGAGCGGTCTCCTGGAGGCTGTCCACACGAACGGTGAATGGATCAGTCATGCCCACGGGTCCTCAGCGTGCGGTGAGCGTGACCAGCGGCACGATCATCTCTTCCAGCGACACGCCACCGTGCTGGAAGCTGTCGCGGAACTGACGCTCGTACTCGTGCTGGTTGGTTGGATAGACGAAGAAATTCGACTCGCAGGCGATCACGTAGTTCTGGATCGCCGTGTCGCGCGGCAATCCCCACTTCTCCGGATCGCGCAGGTCCATGATGGCCCCGGCCTCGCCATTGATGTTGTCGCCATACTTGTAGCGCACGTTCGATGACGCGTCCCTGTTCGCCTTCACCACGGTCGGCTTGCGAACCTGGATCGAACCATGGTCGCTGGTCACCACCACGACGGTGTCTTCCCAGCCGGAGATATCGCGAAACATCTCGAAGAGTGCCGAGTGCTCGAACCACGACCGCATCACGCTGCGGAACGCGACCTCGTCGGGGGCAATTTCCTTGAGCAGCTCGTTGTCGCTGCGCCCGTGCGAGAGGATGTCCAGGAAGTTCACCACGCACGCGATGAGCGAACTATCCTTGAGCGTGGGAACCTTCTTGCGCAGGGTCTCGAGGTCCTGCATGTCGAAGGTCTTGGCGTAGTGGTACTTCTTCTTGCCCAGACCACGATCCTCGAGCCACTTGCCGAGCAATTCCTTCTCGAATGCGTTCTTGCTCCGTTCCTCACGCGCTGACCCGCGCCACCATTGCGGGTACCTGGCTTTGATCTCGCGCGGCAGCAGGCCACTGAAGATCGCATTGCGCGCGAAGGGTGTGGCTGTGGGCAGCATTGCGCAGGCCACTTCCCTGCGTTGGGTAAAGAGCGGCGAGAGCACGGACTCGATCACCCGCCACTGGTCCAGGCGCATGCAATCGATGAGGAAGAAGACCACGCGTGTGCCCGCACGCAGGTGCTCGAGCACGGCGTGATCGAGCACGCGGTGACTCATGACCGGTCCCTTGGCGTCGTCCAGCCACCCGAGGTACTCGCGTTCGACGAAGCGCGCCCAGTCGCTGTTCGAATCACGGATCTGGTCGAGGTTGAGGCGGGCAGGCTCGGGGTCGGCAAGCTTGTTGAGTTGCAGATCCCAGTCGACGAGGCGGTCGTAGTAACGGGCCCACTCATCGAAGTTAGTGGCCATCATCCGCTCTTGCGACATCTGGCCAAAGCCGCTCAGGTAGTTCCGCGCGGTCTCCTGCTCCGTAATCTGCGTCTGGTCCAGGGCCCGCTTGAGCGCCATGAAGATCTGCATGGGATTCACCGGCTTGACCAGGTAGTCGCTGATGCGCCGGCCCAGGGCCCGGTTCATCAGTTCCTCTTCCTCGCTCTTGGTGATCATGATCACCGGGACCTCGGTGCCGAGGTCCCGGATGCCCTGCAGGGTTTCCATCCCGCCCCGTCCCGGCATCATCTCGTCGAGCAGGACGGCTTCGAAGCTCTCCCGCGCGAGCAGGTCGAGGGCATCGTCGCCGTTGCTCACACCCACTACCTCGTAGCCCTTGCCCTCGAGGAAGATGATCTGGCCGCGCAACTCGTCGATCTGGTCGTCTGCCCAGAGGATACGGCGTTGGCTCATCGAGTCTCCTGACCGGGGTAAGAAGCAAAGCTCGTCCAGTATACGCCGCCGCCGCGGGAATCTCTCCCGTGGTCTCAGACCGCGGGGATCCGGATCCGGAAGACGGTGCCCTCGCCCTCGACCGTGCGGGCGACGTCGACCTGGCCGCGGTGGTACTCCTCCACGATGCGTCGCACCAGGGCCAGCCCCATGCCCCAGCCGCGTTCGCGGGTCGAGAAGCCGGGGTCAAATACCCGCTGGCGGGCTGCCATGCTCATGCCGCAGCCATTGTCCTCGACCAGGATCTCGATGCGGTGGCGGCGGGCATCGTGCTTACAGCTGACGCGGACCCACCCCTCGTCCTTGTCCAGGGCGTCGAGCGAGTTCTTGATCAGGTTCTCGACTGCCCAGTCCAGGAGCTGAGAGCTGATCGGGATCTCCGGACAGGGACTGATCTCCGAGATGATGTCGACACGCTTGCCGAGGTGTGGCGCGCGGTGGCGGAAGTACTCGCAGACCCGCTCGACCAACTGGTCGACACGGGCCGGGCGCCGGCGTGGGCGACTTCCAATCTGGCCGAAACGATCACTCACACGTCCGAGACGTTCGACATCGTGTTCGATCTCGGTCAGGACCTGATCGCGGTCTGGCCCCTCCGCACGCGCCATCGCGACCTCGTCGCGCAGGACTGCCAGCCAGCCACTGAGGCTGGTCAGGGGCGTGCCCATCTGGTGCGCGGTTTCCTTGGCCATGCCCACCCAGATACTGCGCTGCTCACTGCGCTTCATCAGGCGGAAGGCAAAGAGCACCGTACCCATGAACACGAAGACCAGCGCCACCTCGATCAGGGGCGCATAGAAGAGCTCACGTGACAGGCGGCTGTCACCGTAGTGCAGCCAACCCACCGGCTCGCCACCACCCGGGCCGCGCAACGGGACCGGATCATTGGCAGCATCGAAACTTTCTATCCTCAGCTGCAGCTCCAGGATCCAGTCGGGCGCACCGTCGCCGAGCGGGGCGAGCAGCACTTCCTCGTAAGAACCCGGGATCGCGACGCCGACCTGTTCCGCATTCCAGATGATCGGACGCTGGTTCCTGTCCGTGAACACGAAGGGGAAATCCAGTTCATCGATGACCTGGCGCAACCGGGCCAGGCTCAGCGGGTCGGGTGACTCGGCGAAGAGCACGGGTCCCGCGATCTCTGCCACCAGGGCCGTGGTGCTCTCGGCCTGCTTCTCGATCTGGCTGGTCAGGCGCAGGTTGTATGTCGCAACCCCCACGCCGATCGCTACCAGCCCGCCCAGCAGCACGAACTTGAGCAGCGAACGAAACGAGGGCCAGCGTGCGTTCCATACCATATCCGGTCAGCCGATCTGCCGGACCGACCCCATATAGGGCCTGAGCACCTCGGGCACGATAATCGTCCCGTCGCTGGTCTGGTAATTCTCCAGGATCGCGATCAGCACACGTGGCAGGGCCAGGCCGCTACCGTTGAGCGTATGCACATACTGCGGCTTACCCTTGCCCTCACTGCGGAAGCGGATATTGGCACGGCGGCCCTGGAAGTCGCGGAAGTTCGAGCAGCTGCTGACCTCCAGCCAGCTGTCCACGCCGGCGCTGTAGACCTCGAGGTCGTAGCACTTGGCGGCGGCGAAGCTCAGGTCGCCACTGGCCAGCTTGAGCTTGCGCCACGGCAGCTCCAGACGGTCGAGCAACACCGTGGCATCGTCCACGAGTTCCTCGAGCTCCTGCTCGCTGCGGTCCGGCGTGGTAAAACGCACCATCTCGACCTTGTGGAACTGGTGCACGCGCAGGATCCCGCGCGTGTCCTTGCCTGCACTGCCTGCCTCGCGACGGAAGCAGGGGCTGAAGCCCACGTACTTCCTCGGTATCTCGCCGGCTTCAAAAATGTGCTCGCGGTGAAAGTTCGTGATCGACACTTCCGCCGTGGGGATCAGCCAGAGCTGGTCCACGGTGGTCTGGTACATGTCGTCTGCGAGCTTGGGCAACTGGCCAGTGCCAAACACGGCCGCATCGCGCACCAGGTAGGGTGCGTTGATCTCGGTATAACCCTGCTCCTGCACATGGACGTCCAGGAACCAGTTGATCAGCGCGCGCTCGAGCCGCGCCACGTCGCCGGTCAGCAGACTGAATCCACTGCCACTCATCTCCGCCGCGGCGGCGGTGTGCATCAGCCCCAGGTTCCCGGCCAGGTCCCAGTGCGGCAGCGGATCGAAATCGAAGTCCGGGCGCGCGCCATTGCTGCTGACCAACTCGTTCTGGTCCTCGCCGCCGCGTGGCACGTCATCGTCCGGCAGGTTGGGAAAGCGCGACTCCAGGTCCACAAGCTGCTCGTCGAGCGTGGCCAGACCGGCATCGAGTTCCTTGATCTGCGCATTCACCTCACGCATCGCCTCGACGGCAGCCGCGGCATCTTCGCCCGCCTTCTTGGCCTTGCCGATGGCCTCGCTGGCTTCGTTACGCCGCGCCTTGAGTTCCTCGACCTCCACCAGCCGCGAACGGCGCGTGGATTCGAGTTCCAGGAAGCGGTCGAGATCGGCCGACTCGTTCTTGTCAGCAATGGCCTTGCGGACGAGTTCGGGCTCCTGACGGACGAATTTGCGATCGAGCATGGTGCTTCCGCGGGGCCTGGGGAGCGCCACGCTTGCCCGACGGCGGTGCGTGGCGTACTAGTTGTCTGCCCGGGATTGGTAACCCCGATGGCGTGCAACGTAAACGAGCGCTGGCGGCAGGGGCAAGCTCCACCGCCACGGCCCACCCCCATAATGCGAGCCCGATCCACATGAGCCTGACCCGCCGCGAAGACGACCCCCGCCGCCGCCTGATCCTCGCCCTCGACCTGCCCGATGGCGACCAGGCCCTGCGGCTGGCCGATCAGCTGCGCCCCGAGCTGGCCTGGGTGAAGGTCGGTCTGCAGCTCTTCGGCGCTGCCGGACCGGATGTGGTGCGCAAACTGGTCAGCCTGGGCCTGAATGTGTTCGTGGACCTCAAGCTGCACGACATCCCCAACACCATGGCACGCGCCGCCGAGTCGCTCTGCGGTCTGGGAACGTCCATGCTCACGACCCATGCCGCAGCTGGTGAACAGGCGCTGCGCGAGACGGCCGGGGCCGTGGCCGCGGCACCCGACAGATCCGGCAAGGGCAAACCCATCGTCCTCGCGGTGACCGTCCTGACCAGTTTCAGCGCCGAGGGCTACTCCGGCGTAGTCGGGCGGGATGCACAGCCTTCGCTGGAGGTGCCCCGTCTGGGCCGGCTCGCCATCGACGCCGGCGTGGACGGGCTGGTGGCCAGCCCGATGGAAGTACGCGCGCTGCGCGAGGAACTCGGGCCCAACCCGGTGCTGGTGATCCCCGGCATCCGGCCAGCCGGCAGCGCGACCGATGACCAGGCCCGCGTGGCGACCCCGGCCGCGGCCCTGCGCGACGGCGCCGACTACCTCGTCGTGGGCCGCCCGATCGCACGGGCCGAACAACCGCGCGATGCCCTCCTGCGCATCCTCGACGAGATGGCCAGCGCCAGCTAGCTTCCTGACGACCCGACGATCCTTGAGCCCGGGAGCATGACCGTGAGCGAACGCACGACTGCCGAACACCTGCAGCCCGAAGAAGTCCTGCCCCGCATGCGTGAGATCGGGGCCCTGCTGGAGGGGCACTTCCAGTTGAGCAGCGGCCGGCACAGCGATCGTTACTTCCAGTGTGCGCGGCTGCTCCAGTTCCCCGGCCTGGCCACGGATATCGGCCGACTGCTAGCCGAACAGTTCAATGAACTGGAGATCGATGCCGTCGTCTCACCGGCCGTTGGCGGGGTGCTGCTCGGTCACGAAGTTGCACGCGGACTTGGCCGACGGCATGTCTTCGCCGAACGCAAGGAAGGCGGCTTCGCCATCCGGCGTGGTTTCAACATCGACAAGGGTGAGCGCGTGCTGCTCGTCGACGACGTGCTCACGCGCGGAACCTCAGCGGGCGAGATGATCGCGCTGATCAAGTCCATGCAGGCCGAGGCAGTCGGCCTGGGCGTAATCGTGGACCGCCGCGAGAAAGACGTAGTGATCGACCTGCCCGTGGCTTCCCTGGTCCAGATGGAAGTCGCGACATACGAACCCGACGCCTGCCGGCTCTGCGAATCGGGACTCGCGATCGATTCTCCCGGCAGCCGCCATGGCGTCTGAGCGGGCACCGCTCTTCTCCCGGCTTTCCCTGCTGCTCGCCCTGGTGGCGGTGGTCCTGGCAACCACGTGGGCACTGCGCACGCCACCGCACCCCAACTCCGATCGCTACGACTATCTCGGCCGCGCCTGGCACCTCACCCGGGGCCAAGGCCCCAGCCCGATGGTGGTCTACCCGCTGCGCCTGAACTATCCGGGCGCCGGCCAGCTACCCGCCGAGAACCTCACCCGCCCACCACTTTGGCCGGCTGTTCTCTCGCTACCAATGCGGCTGGGAAGTGGTGAGCACTCGGCCGTGATCGCAAGCGCCCTCTGCCTGCTCGCTCTTGCCGTGTTGCTCGAACGGGCAACGCCGGGGCGCTTCGGCGGTTTCGCCGCCCTGACATTGGCAGGGGGTTTCGCCACCTGGAGAGCCCTGCAGGGCGGCGGTCCCGAGCTCGCGCTGGCACTGCTGCTGGCAGCAGTGTGGACCTGGAGTGGTTCGCCGCGCCCTGCAACGCGCGTCGTGGTGCTCTCGATCCTGCTCGGTCTGATGCCGTGGCTGCACCCGGTGGGCTGGGTCTACCTGTTCCTGGGCCTCGGCGCGCGACTGTGGCGTGATCCGCTGCGCACGATCCTCACTGTCGCGCCCCTGGCGGTACTGATCGGGCTGCCCTGGTACTACCACGTCGGACAGAGCACCGGTCAGTTCCTCGGGCCCTTGCAGGCGCAGGCCGAACTGGCCAAGTCGGTCCACGATGGCGGCGGACTGGGCCCCTACCCCACGCTGGAGGGAGTCAGCTCGGCATCGGTCATCCTCGACGACCCGCAACTCTTCTTGCGCCACGTGGCGCACAATCTCAAGGAGCAGCTGCGCCATCTCGATGCCTGGATGGCCTGGCCTCTGCTCCTGCTCGGACTGTGGGGCATCGGTCACGACCGCTGGCTGGCCCTGCGCGACCTCCTGCTGATCGGGCTCGGTTTCGTTGCGATCTCGATGGTGGCCTTTGACCCGCGCCTGCTCGTTCCGCTGCTGCCGGTCGCCGCACTCTGGGTCGGCGCGGGTGCGATGCGCATGTCCTCGCTGGGCAACACCGGTATGGACCACGCAGCCCCGTCCACACTCGAACAACCCGGCAAGTGGTCTGGACTGCTACCCGTTCTGGTCGTCCTCCCGTGGCTCGTACCCCTCGGCCTGACCCCGGCCCCTGGCACCGAGTCCGGGCGCATCGCAAGGGAGCTGCGCGACCCCCCACGCGAGGCGGTCCTTGCCTATGGTCAGGCCGGCGAGCCGGGAACGCCCTGCTTCACCGACAGCTCGGTGCTGGCCTTCAGGGCACGGCGCCTGGGCATCGCCATCCCGACGGAACCGGCGATCCTCGAGCAGCTCCTCGACCGCCCGATGGTGGGCAAGGCGCCGGTTCTCGTGGCCTCGGCCGGGAGCGAAAGCTGGTGGTTTCGTGCACCGGCCTGGAAGAGCTGGTGGGAAGGTCGCGCGGTGACTCCCCTCGCAGGTGTGGCCGGCGGACTGGTAACGACAGCCCGCACGCCGCGCGCGCCCTACATTCCAGAAGCTCTCTCGCTCGGTCCGGATGACGCTCCCGATTCGCTGCTCACGATCGGCGCACCGCTCGCTGTGCGCGACGGGCTGCAGGTGACGCCTCCGACCCTGCGTTCGCTCCTGGCAATGGCCGATGCCGCACGGGCCGACGGTGTTCACCTGCGCGTGACCAGCGCCTATCGTTCATGGCAGCGTCAGGCCGAACTCTACGAGCGTGCGCAGCAGAAGCACGGACAGGCCCAGCGCTGGGTGGCGGCCCCAGGCACCAGCGAACACCAGCTCGGCAGCACCGTCGACTTCTGCGATGCGGCAATGCAGCAGGTCACCGAGCCCGGCTTCGCCGAGACCAGGGAAGGCCGGTGGCTGGCCGAACACGCTGCCCGTCACGGCTGGGTCCGCAGTTACACCGAGGCCAACGAGGAACTTTCCGGCTATCGGCCCGAGGCCTGGCATTACCGCTTCGGGGTCATTTCCGCGGAGGAACGATGACCGTGCGTGGGCGACACGTCATGCTGCAGGGGCTGGCGCTGCGCCACGTCGGCGATGAAGGCCTGGCCGTGCTGCGTGAGTTCAGACCAAGCCAGGTTGCACGACTGGAGTGCTCATTCCCCGCCTCGCCGGCGGTGGTCGAGGCCACTTTGCGCACCGGCTTCCCGCCTTCTGGACACGGGCTGCTCTTTGCGCACGACGAACTGCTGCGCCCGGACCGCATCGGTGACCTGCACACGCGAATCGATGCCGCCGGAGACCCCGGAAGCGCCCTGCGCGCGCTGCTCGAGTCTCACCAGGAGAGTGAGCTCCTGCTCGTCAGTGGAGCCCCTCCGCAGGCGCATGGTCTGCGGGCGCTGCAGATCGATGACACCAACCTTGCTGAAGCCGGCTTCACGCTCACCGTCGATGAGAGTTTCGCCCTCTGCGCACCGACCACGCAGGGAAAAGAACTACCGCTGCAGTTCATCGAACGGTGGCTGGACACACCCGGCATCGAGCGCGTCCTGGCACCCACACAGGAATCGGCGGGCTCCTGGATGGCTCCGCCCGACCGCGGCTGGATCCTGGTGGCCGAGGCTGGATACCACTTCGGCACGGGCTCTCGCGCCACCGGACACCGACGCGCGCAGGGCAACCAGGCGGCCGTGCTGCTCGCCTTCGGCCCGGCCTGGGCGCGCGACTGGCCGGACACCGTGCACGACTGGCGCGTCGCTCCCACGCTGCTGGCGGCAATCGGCCAGCCCGTACAGGGCTTCTTCGATCGCCCGCTGCCCACAACCGAACAGCTACGGGGCTGACCGCGCCCCCCCTCGCGGTGTAGGCTCGACGCATGACCCGTATCGCACTGCAACTCCAGTCGGCAAGTCAGCGACTCGCCCTGCGACGCTGGCTCGAGGCACGTGGCCACGAAGTCCTTTCCGCTGATGACCCGGCCGCGGAGCTGGTGCTCGGCGACGGGCCATCCGCAATCGCCATCCCTGTGACCGAAGGCGTCGAGCCACCGCGCATCGACTTCACCGCGCTCGACCATCTGCTGGAGCAGCAGCGCGGCGCCGATACAGAATACCTGACGATCTCCGGCATCGACGCGGGGCCACGCGAGCTCGTCGCACACAGCCCGGCCATGCGCGAACTCGAAGAAAGACTGAACAAGCTGGCGCCAGCCAGCCTGGCCGTCCTCGTGACCGGTGAACCCGGGTCGGGCAAGGAAGTCATCGCGCGCGCACTGCATGAGCGCAGCGATCGCCGGAACGAACCCTTCGTTGCCGTGAACTGTGCTGCGATACCCGAATCGCTCTGCGAGAGTGAACTGTTCGGACACGAGAAAGGCAGCTTCACCGACGCCTCGCAACGCCGTTACGGTCACTTTGAGCGAGCCGGCGCGGGCACTCTCTTTCTGGACGAGATCGGCGAACTGCCCCTGTCGATGCAGGCCAAGCTCCTGCGCGCGCTGCAGGAGCGCAGCTTTCATCGTATCGGCGGCCAGGAATCGATCGACTTCCCGGCCCGGGTGATCAGTGCGAGTCAGGATGACCTGCAGACAGATCCCCAGTTCCGCCCCGACCTCTACCACCGCATCGCCGGTGCACGCCTGCACGTTCCTCCTCTGCGAGACCGCCGCGAAGACCTGCCCGAGCTCTGCGGGATCATCCTGGCCGCGGATTCTGGCAACGGGATCCGACAGATCGAGATCGGTGTTCTCGAACGCATCGCGACCGGCAGCTGGCCCGGCAATGTCCGGCAGCTAGAGAACGCGTTGCGCCAGGCGGCGATCTTCTCTGGCGGCGAGATCCTGCAGCTGGACACACTCGAAACAGTGCTGTCGAGTGCGGGCCCGGCGCAACGGGAGCAATTCCAGTCGGCCCTCAGGGCCTGGGTCGCACACAGCCGGGCGGCCGGCGCCTCGGCCGAGGAGCTGCACGAAGAGCTGCTGAAGCGGCTGGAACAGGCCGAAAAAGAAATCCGGGAAGGGCCCGATCAGGGCCAGAACCCGAAGCAGTAACCACTCGGAATCAGCTGATTTCAGCCGGGATTCCGGAAATTCTGCTTACGCTTTCGCCCTGTATTCGCCAAGCTGAGGCGTCTGATTCCCGGAAAAGGCGAAAACGGCCTCTTGCAACTTCGGGAGGAAGTTTGCTAGCGTGCGTGTCAGGCGGGCTGCCGGTCTGGCCACTCGGTTCGGCTAACCACGTTCTAATTCCGGGACAGCCTTCTGGGCGGCTCGCCTTTAATCTTCGCAAACGGCCCGAGACCATGTTGGTCCCGGGCCGTGTTGTTTTTGCAGCGGCTGTTTATTACCGCAGCGTGTGTCCGCAAAGCGGACGGTGATCAGGACGCGGGCCGCTCGAAGGCGGTCTCGTCAATCTTCGCGTTCAACTGCAGGCTGGTGACCTCGCCCTCGATCAGCACTTCGCCATCGAAGTAGTTCACGAACTTGAACGCCGCCTTCGCCCCATCCACATCCCGGTAATCCGAGTAGTCCGTGTGCGCGATGCCCGGCGTCTGCGTGACCATGTGCTTGGTCTTCTGCTGGGTCCTGACGATCTGGTGCGAGGCCGGATCGAAGTAGAGCTTCAGCCAGCGATCGTTCGTGTCGTCGATCCACACGAGAACCACATCACAGCTCATCTCGTTGACCGTCTCGGAATCCAGCAACTGGACCGGGAAGCCATCAAAATGACCCAGGAGGTAGAGCGGATCCTCGACAATCTGGGCACGGGCTTCGGCCAGCTCGTCACCAGTGATGTCCTGGATACCCTGCTGCGACTTGTTGAAGCCGCTGTCACCATCAACTACCTGCTGCATCTGGCCGAAGGCGCCCAGGTCGATGTCGTTCGACATGCGGTCGGGGAAGATCGTGCTCGCCTGCACGGTCGCCGCGATCGTCATCCCCTGCACCGAGATGCTGAGCGAGGAGTCCTGGCGCAGGCTCTTGATCGACGTGAGCACTGCCCCACCATGGGCCGTCTGCGCCGCGGCCAGCACGGCCCGGCCCTTCTCGACGGACTCGTCGGTGGGATCGGGGAACTCCGGTCCCTCAGGCTCGGGAATCGAGATGTCGAGCTCCTCGACCGGCCCGAAGGCCGTGAGGTCGCCATCCCAATCCTCAGTCTTGCCTACGGCCACGATAGCGAACTTGTCCGGCTCGACACGGCGCTGCATCACGCCGATCACGTCATCCGAACTGACCGCACGCACGCTCTCGTTGAAGCGCTCCAGGAAGTCATCCGGGTACCCGAGATACTCGAGATTCATCTTGCGGGTCAGCACCTGCTGCGGCCGGACGTAGTTGAAGACGTTGCTGTTGAGCATCGCGTCCTTGGCATCCTCGAGTTCCTGCTCACTGACCTTCTCGGTCCGCATGCCCTCGATCGTCTCGATCACCACACCGATCGCTTCCTCGGTGGTCTCGCTCTTGGTGCCGCAGTAGGCCTGAAACACGCCCGGGGCAGCGAATCCGACACCGGTAGTCGAACCCACGTTGTAGGAGAGACCCCGGTTGGTGCGCACCTCGTTGAAGAGACGGTCACCAAAGCCACCGCCCAGGATCCGGTTGGCCACACTCATCGAGTAGTAGTCCGGATCGTCCGCACGCATGCCGATGTGTCCCATGGCGAAGCGCGCCTGGTTCACGTCGGTCTTGTCGGCCACGAGCACCCTGCGGCGCTGCGTCTGGTTCGGCTCGTTCGGCAGCTCGGGCACCTCGACGTTGCCAGCCGTCCAGTCACCGAAGCGGGCCTCGAGCGAGGCCAGCATGGTGGTCGGGTCGAAGTCGCCCCAGACCGCGATCATCATGTTGTCCGGGTGGTAGAAGTACTCGTAGAAGCCGACCACGTCGTCGCGCGTGACCGCCTCCAGAGTCGTGTACTCGGTGTTGCGGGCGTAGGGATGATCGTCGCCCCAGACCGCACGCTGGATCTCACGACCGACGATGCCGTTGAGGTCGTCGTTGCGCCGCGCGATGCCAGCCTTCTGACCTTCCATCGCGACGTCGATCTTGTCCTGCTCGAAGGCCGGATTGCGCAGCACGTCGGCCACCAGGTCCAGGCCCCGCTCCGCATCCTGGCTCAGGAAGCTGAAAGACAGGTTGCCGGAAGTGTCAGTGATCCAGCTCTCGACCGTGCCACCCATGCGTTCGAGCGTCTCGTCGAGCTCATCGGAACCGATATTGGTGGTACCGCCCGTGCGCAGGACATCACCGGTGACACTGGCAAGCCCCACCATGTTGTCCGGCTCAAAGGCTGCGCCCGTGCGGACGATGGCCCTTCCTTCGACCAGCGGCCAGGTGTGGTCCTCGAGCAGGAACACGGTCAGGCCATTGGCCAGCTCATGCCGCTCGTAGTCCGGGATCCGGATCTCGCCGAGCTCCGGGAAATCGAATTTCTCCCACGGCTTCTTGCCCGCGGTGGCATCGCCCGCGACCGCGCCCAGCGCGAGCACGACGGCGAGGGTGAGGAACAGACTGCGCTTGAGGATCATCTCAGCTTGCATCGTCCTCTCCTTCCTCTTCGGTGATGATGTAGCCAACGGTACGGTTGCTCTCGACGAAGGTCTCCTGCGCGATGCGCTGCAGGTCCTCCGACGTCACCGCGTCGATCTCAAAGGGGTAGGCAAGTGCGGCGCGCCAGTCGCCCCAGAGGACTTCTTCGCCCACGAGGCCACGCAGCATGCCGATGTTCGAGCGCGCCTGCCGCACGAAGTCGGCCTTCATGCGCGTCTTCACTCCGGCGAGTTCATCCGCGTCGACACCGTTCGTTGCGATCGCGTCGATTTCCTCGAGCACCGCCGCCTCGCACTCGCCAGCGCCCACGCCCTTGCTCGGCACCACGAAGGTGAGAACCAGGCCCGGGTACTGCTCGCCCGGAATCTGGGTGATCGCGCCCACGGCCACTGCCTTCTTCTCGTCCTTGACCAGGCGACTGTGCAGGCGACTGCTGCGGCCGTTGGCCAACAGCGTGGTCAGCACGTCGTAGGCCGGCGAGTCCTCGTGATCGCCTGCCGGCTTGTGGTAGGCCATCAGCAGGAAGGGCTGACCCGGGTCGCGAATCACGACACGGCGCTCACCCCGCTGCTCGGGCTCGATGGTCCGCACGCGCGGCGGCACGGGGCCCGCTTTCCAGTCGCCGAAGTACTTCTCGGCGTACTCGCGCACTTCCTCGGGATCAACGTCGCCGGCCATGCCGATGACGATATTCGAGGGCACGTAGTAGGTCTGGTAGAGCTCCATGGCCTCAGCGCGCGTGAATTCGTCCAGGTCGCTGCGATAGCCGACGACCGGGCGCCCATAGGGGTGCCCCAGGTAGGCCGCGGCGAGGAACTCCTCGAGCAGACGGCCGATCGGCGAGCTGTCCGTGCGCATGCGGCGTTCCTCGATCACGACATCGCGCTCGGTATAGAACTCGCGCATTACCGGGTTCTGGAAGCGCTCGCTCTCGAGGTAGGCCCACAGCTCGAGCTTGTTGCTCGGGAGCTGGTAGAAATACGTGGTGAGGTCGTAGCCGGTACTCGCGTTCAGCGCGGTCCCGCCGGCCTTCTCCACCGTCGAGCCGAACTCGTTGGTGACCACGAATTCGCGTGCAGCGTCCTGGCTCGCCTCAAAGGCAGCCTGTGCGGCGGCGACTTCCTCATCGCTTGCTCCGGAGTGACGGGCCGCGGCCAGAGCCGCGTAGGCCTCGTCGACATCCTCGAGCGCACGACGTTCCTTGCCCCAGTTCTCGGTCCCGAGCTTGTCGGTTCCCTTGAAGGCCATGTGCTCGAACATATGCGCGAGTCCGGTGCGCCCCATTGGTTCGTTCACCGCCCCGACCTTCACCTGGGCGAAGTAGGAAAATACTGGAGCATCGTGACGCTCGACCACGATGAATCGCAGTCCGTTGTCGAGCGTGAATTCTGTTACCTGGTCTTCGAGTTTGGCGATGTCCTGTGCCTGAGCCAACGGGGCACACAGGAAGACAACTGCCAGAAACGAAAGACCGGCCAGCACGGATCGGTGCATGGCCCCTCCTTCTGCGTTTACGGGTTGGACGGGAGTCGCATGACTACGGCCATGGGTTCCGGGAACAATCCGGGAGGATTGAGGGAGTCGAGGAACGGGTAAACTACCAAGCTAATGCCTACAGGTCAAAGCACGGGCGACAGATCAAAGCACGGGTCGGGCACGAGACACACACCTGCTCGCCGGATCGAAAAATCTGAGCAGGTCACTCCTGCCCCGGCTGATCCCGATCCTCGTTGTCTGACGGATCTCGCCTGGCGATGGGCCGGGCCAGAACCCGGTCTCACCCGCCAGCAACGATCGGCCATCCCAGCCCAGGTCCGCGCCCAGCGCCTGGGCCAGCTTGCCCGGTCCGTTGGCGATGCCATATCCGGCATGCCCGCGGCGGCGGGCCAGAATGGAGCCACCCGAGAGCACTTCCGCACCGCGCAGCAGCACTGCGGCGGCGCGACCCTCGGCTTCGCAGACCACGTTCAGGCAGTGGTGCACGCCGTAGCAGAGGTACACATAGAGACGCCCGGGAGTTTCAAACATCTGGTGGTTGCGTGGGGTCGGCCCGCGATGGGCGTGGCTGGCCTCGTCCTGCCCCTCACCCCTGTAGGCCTCGACCTCGACCAGCCGCAGCGCGACCAGGCCCTCGCGGTCCCGATGGACCAGAACCTTCCCGAGCAGCGCTTCGGCCACATCTTCGACCGGGTGGGCGAAGAAGGTCTCCCCCAGGCGTGCAGAGGCCGGATAGGGAGCTGCGCTCACTGAATGACATACTCCCGCCGCGCGAAGATCCACCCGCCCAGCACACTGAAGCCCACCAGGGCCAGGAGCAGCACGGCCAGCGACACCCAGGCCGACACCTCGACCTCGCGCACCAGCAGGTGCTTGAGCCCCTCGAGGATCGAGGCCTGCACATCTTCGTCACGCAGCAGGAGGTTGCGCAGATGAAAGTCCAGGGTCCAGGTCTGCAGCCGGCCAGGCACCTTGGCCACGATGCCCTCCCACGCGAAAGCGTAGAGGAAGCTCCAGACCAGCGGCCGGCGGAAGAGCGTCCCGATGATCGCAAAGAGACCGACCATCAGTATCGTGGCCAGCAGCACCACCCAGACATGGTTCACGTAGGTCTTGACCAGCGTGAGGCTCATCGCCCCGTCATTGCCCAGCACCGCGAACATGAAACAGGCCACCAGCGAGAGTGCCAGCAGCACCCCGGCCAGCAACTGGACTGCGGCCAGACGCCCCGAGTACACGGCAATACGGCTCACCGGCCGTGTCAGCAGGTAGGTGAGGGTACGACCCTCGACCTCGTCATGGACCGTGGGGACGCCGAAAGCAATGCCGACGAGATACACGAGCACACCGATGTAGAGTGAGCTGACGAGGTTGGTGAGCATGGATTCGGCGTCGATGAAGTCCATGCCGAACATGCGCCAGATCCAGGTGAAGAAGAGCGGAATCAGGCCGGCCAGGCCGATGAAGACCAGCCGGCGCCTGCGCACCAGTTCGCGCACCGAGGCCATGAAGACCAGCTGGAACACATCGGCGAAGGGCACCATCGCCGGGGGCGGAACCGCGCTCATGATGCGTCCTCCACGAGGTATTCGAACAGGCTCTTGAGATCATCGTCAGCGGTCGTGTAGCCGCGGATCCGCACATCGCCGTCCAGCGCCAGGCCGGGCAGCGAGGCAAAGAAAGTCCGCGGCCGGTTGGTCTCCGCCAGCACGTGCTCGTCGTCGGAATCGATCCTGACGCCCTGCACGTCTTCATTACCGACCAACACCGCGGCCAGCCTGCGCGGACTGTCACAGGCAATCCGCACCTGGTGCGGGTGACGTTCGATCAGGTCGCGGATATCCGACACATGGCCCTCGGCCAGGATGCGGCCGTGCTGGATGAGCAGGATCGTCGAGGTCATCTGCTCGACTTCATGCAGGATGTGGCTGCTCACGAGTACGGTCTTGCCCTCTTCGCCGAGTTCGCGGATCAGCGCCAGCGATTCGTGCCGGCTGACCGGATCCATCCCGTTGAAGGGCTCGTCCAAAAACAGCACGCGTGGATCGTGGGCCATGGCCTGCGCCAGCTTGATCTTCTGGCGCATGCCCTTGGAATAGCCGGCAACCTTGCGGTCGGCATCGGCGGTCAGGTGCGTGCGTTCGAGCGCCGATGCCGCCCGGCGGCCCGCCTCATTGGCATCGAAACCATGCAGCCGCAGCAGGTAGACGAGCATCTCCCGGCCGGTCATGGACTCGTAGAGCGCGTCCGGCTCGGGGCAGAATCCGATCCAGCGATAAAGCCCTGTGTTCTGCGCGAGATCGTGGCCGAGCAGCAGTATCCGTCCCTTGCTGGGCCTGAGCTGGCCGGCCATGAGCTTGAACAGGGTGCTCTTGCCCGCCCCGTTCAGGCCCAGCACTCCGGTCACGCCGGGGCTGATCTCACAGCTCACACCGTTGACGCCGATCACCTGGCCGTACCACCGGGTCACCGCATCGCAAGCCAGGACTGGCTGTTCGCTCACAGCACCACCTCCACCGGCTTGATCCGCCAGCGCACCACGCCGTAGCAGATCCCGACCGCGGCAACGAGCATCAGCAGGGACAGGGCCGGGTGGAATTCCCAGGGCGGATCGAGCCCGAAGAGCCAATGTCCAAGCTGACCGATCGACTCGTGCAGCGAGACCAGCCCCCAGTACTGGCTGCCCGTGAATTCACGCAGCAGCAGGATCACGAGCTGGAACGGACCCCAGCCGAAGAAAATGATCCACGAAACCGAGATGAACACCGAACGTTGCCCGATCGCGCTCATGGCCAGCATCAACATGCCGGTCACCGCCATTACGACTGCGCTCCACAGGGTGATCGCGATGGGCACGCTCCAGATCTCGCGCAGGTAGGCCCCGGTAGGCTCGAGCATCAGGCCAAACAGCCAGAGCAGCATGGCTGGTACCCATAGCGCGATCAGCTGGAATGCAGCGATCACCCCGAGCTTGCCGAACACATAGTCGTTGGGCGTGATCGGCTTGGAGAAGTAGAGCTGCAGCGCCTTGTTCCGACGGTCAGACGCGATCAGGTCTGCACCGACCATGATCGTGAAGAGCACGACCCAGAGCATCTGCTTGTCGATGGCGTTCCAGTAAAAACCGGGTCCGGCCTCGAAGCTGATTGCCCCGCCGAGCGCCTCGCTCAGCCGTTGCGTGACTTCCCGGCCGCGCAGGTAGGTGAACAGCTGCGCCCCGCGGAAGAGCATCACCACCCATGAAATACCGAGCAGCAGCAGATACTTGCGCTGTGGCAGGAACTGCAGCACGCCCTGGCGGGTGATCGGCCACCAGCGCCACGGCGCAGGCTGGATCTCTCCGTCCCAGCGACGGTATCCCTGGTCGTAGATCGGCATCAGGAAATCGCCTCGATGAAGGTGTCCTGCAGGGAGCGCCCCGCTTCGATCAGGTGCCGCACCTGCACGCGCTCACCGTGCTGACGCAGTGCCTCGAAAATGACCTCGATCTCGTGACCGCGCGCGAGCGTCACGCGCAGGCCGTCGCGGATCGCTTCTGCCTCGTGCCCCTGACCGGCCAATGATGCAGCCAGGCTCTCGAAGTCGCCGCGGCCGCGCAGGTCGAAGATCCGTCCGGCCTCCAGGAGCTCGCGCTCGACCGCCCGCGTCTGAACGACCCGACCCTCCTTGAGCACCACCACGCGATCACAGGTCTGCTCGACGTCGGGCAGCAGGTGCGTGCTCAACAGCACGCTCACGCCCTTGGTCTGGCTCACATCCCGGATGAGTTCGAGCATCGCCTCGCGCCCCGGCGGATCCATCCCGTTAGTCGGTTCATCCAGCAGCAGCAGGTCGGGATCGTGCACCAGGGCCTGTGCCAGCTTCAGGCGCTGTTTCATACCCTGCGAATAACCCTCGAGCTCGCGATAGCGCGCCTCGCCCAGCCCGACGTAGTAGAGGACTTCATGTGCGCGCTCGATGGCATCGGTGCGACTCATCCCCACGAGCTGCCCGGCGTAGGTCGTCATCTCGACCGCGTTCATGCCCGGGATCAAGCAGTCGCTCTCGGGCACCAGACCGATGCGGCGGCGGATGGCGAGCTGCTCGCTGGCCGAATCATGCCCGAGCACACGGGCCGAGCCCACGCGCACCGGGATCAGGCCGAGGATGGTCCGCAGCAGCGTGCTCTTGCCGGATCCGTTCGGGCCAAGCAGCCCGGTCGCACCCGGACTCACCTCCAGGGAGACCTCGTGCAGGACCTGCACGTCACCGTAGCTCTGGCAGAGGCCTGCGGTTTCAATGATCGGGGCCGCTGTGGACAAGGACATCTGCTCCTGATGGTGGACAGGTGGCGAATCACCCGGAAATGGACGCACGAGGGGGGTGTAGGGTTGCAACTACAGGAGATCGGGGCTGCTGGCCAATTTTCGGGCAATTAAACTCTGGTTGGCTTGCCGCGCCCTGTTCAGAACAGTTATACTCTACCTCTCGGTCGTCTGTCCAAGCGCACCTCCCGGTTTGATGGCGCGTATTTCGACTGGATTCTGAGCGTTCGGGTCCCTGAACGGGTGGTGGCTCCCCCGGTCAGGTTCGGTGCTCCCCAATAGCGGCGTCCCCCTCTTGAGCACGGATTCGAGGATTCCCGGAATGCGGATCGCACTGTGTGTCCTGTTTGGCCTGATTGTCCCGTTTGTCGTGGCGGCCCCGCTGCTCAGCGTGACGAGCGCGGCTGCCTATGAGATCGAAACGGGCAGCTGGGGTGGAATGACCCTGCAGGACGTGCTCGACATGGAATACGGCCCTGGCGCGGTCGATGCCGACTCTTACTTCGGCTCCGGCCCGGCCGACCCGCCGGTCCCCTATTGGCTGGATTCGAGCATCGGCGGGCTGATCTTCAAGGAGATCGCCGGATTCAAGTATGCCAACACCATGGGCTGGTACATCGAGAACGGTTCGATGCCCACGATCGATGGAATCGACGATGGCGTGATTTTCGAGGGCGCCGATGCGGTGGGCGATGACGTCGTGGTGCAGCTGCCGGGTCAGGTGACCTTCGGCCTGTGGCTGGACCCCAATGGCCCGCTCGACTCACACAACGCTCCGCAGGGCGAGTTCTTCTTCACCAATCGGTTTTTCAATGACATCGGCCCCGACGGTGACGGGACGACTTTCCACGGTCCCTACGACGGTGACCCACAAGCACTGATCTTCAACCTGACGCCGCTGAACTCGGGCAACCCCACCTTCGTGGTGGCCTGGGAAGACCTCGACTACGGCAGCCGGATCACGCTCGACTACGATCCGCTGGGCACGGACAACGACTTCACGGATATGGTCGTGGAGATCCGCGCCTTCTCGCCGGTGAAGACGAAGGTCTCGAGCTTCGGCAAGATCAAGGGGCTGTTCAGGGACTGATGGTGACGGGGTGATGCACCCCGCCACCTCACATGACTCAGTTGGATCAGTGGACCTCGCCGTTGTCCCCGTCGTCCTGCTCGGCTTCCTCGGCCTCGGCCTGCGACGCCTCCAGCTCGGCCACCTGCGCCTGCTGCATCTCCTGCGCCGCGCGGAAGAGTTCGTCCCGCGTGGGATTTTCGCGCAGGATCTCGATCATCTTCTGCACCTGACC
>Ga0164313_10000464_pt1 | contig 32514 bp, 35 predicted proteins | sample GuaBasSedimGuay4_FD_113735 | JGI IMG/M metagenome (GOLD analysis project Ga0164313, IMG submission 113735) | Subseafloor sediment microbial communities from Guaymas Basin, Gulf of California, Mexico - Guay4, Core 4569-4, 0-3 cm | ecosystem: Environmental > Aquatic > Marine > Hydrothermal vents...
AAGATCGGGGAAGAAATAAGGTTGTAGCCTACAGGCCGAAAAAGAAATGGTTCAAAAGCCAATAATATCAGCCTGGTAAATAAGTCCGAATATTTCTCCGTTGCTGTCGCATTACTGCCTTTTGAAGCTCTCTGAGAGCGGATTCAGGTAGCTGCCAGAATTCTATGCCTAACATGGTTTCCTGGGTTTTCGACAGTTGTTTCTGGTGTCTTATCACGGCCTGACAGCACAGAGAGCCAAATCCCGACAGATCAAAGTTACAATAAACAAGGCTATTGAGTTCGAGTGGGGAGTGCTGTTCCCTCAGGCGAAGATAGGCGCCACTATTGGATATATTCTCAAGCATTGCCAGATAGGTTTCTCCCTGTGCAACAGACATATGAAAAGTGGGGCGCTCATCCCGTTTAATTGGAATGCGATACCCGGATCGCTTTTCTGAATATTCAACCTGTGTTGGCAGAGATACGTGGTGATATGGAAAGCCCTTGCCATCTACCTCCCGGGAGATATGCCGTGACCTGAATAAATAGCTGATTCCCTTGTAAGTAGAACGAACGTCAATTTCCTGGCCCGGTTGTACCAGATAGTTGCCACTATTTGGTATCAACTGGTCAATGTACAGGCCGCCGGTGTCGACATTCAGGATATAGGAGGTGTAGGGCCCCCTGCTGCTGGAAGAAGGGGTGGCGGAAAGAGGGTTGCGGATCTCGCGGAATGTTTCCATTATGGACACGATATCTTCTGTAGAGTTCATGATTTCGTGCATAGTGCGCTACGTAAGCTCAGGCCTTGCCCAGTGATCGGCTGGAAGGTTTATTTAGAGCCTTTCCCTGTCCAGAATAAACGGGTAGATTGTTGTCGGTCTGGCGTACGATATTCAAGGCCAGTATCGCGCGTTGCTGTTTTTCCATAATCAGGCGACCGTTGGTTCGGTTGGCATCGTGGCATTGTTTAGCGAGGGAGGTCAGGCCCGCGATAGAGGCAGCTAATTCATCGCTGTTATCGCAGCTGGCAATCAGTTGCTGTAGCCCTTCATCGCCATGATCAACACTTAGCTGTGTAGTGAAGTTTTTACGCGACATGGTGGCATCCGCCTGGCTGGCCAGAGCTTGATTTTTTAACGAGATGGCACTTTCGATAGCCTCGATATTCGTGGCCATTAATGCATCATATTCCTGTTTTAATACGTTCTCTAATTGCTGCAGAGACGATGTTTCCTGGTTGAGTAAAAACCTGAGCTGTTGTTCCTGTTTCATAGTATCAGAGAATGTCTTTATCTATTGTTAGCAGGCGCTCGGCGATTTTCTCGGGATCGACCTGATATGTACCTTGTGCAATGGAGGCTTTAATTGAAACAACGAGATCGCTGTCAATCTCGGGTATTTTAGCCAGATTTTCCTCGAGTTTGAGCATTTCTGCGGCGGTGTGGGTGAGGGTAACAGTATCGCCAATTGCGCTGGCGGTTTTCTGGCTGTTTTTCGAGTCGGTAGTGGAACCGGCGGACACTTGGTTTGTCTGCTGGGAGCCTTGATTGATACCGGTTCTAGGTGGTTTGACGTTCATGATATTATCTAGGTGCTTCATAATGTTAGTTAGCCTGATTTAGGTATCGGCAAATGGTAGGAAACCTTTAGCCATTATTTAATGATTTATGGTACCCACACAGTTCCATCTGTATGGGCTATGCCTTCGATTCGTTTGCCCGAGCTAAGATTGGTTACTGGGACTCTTTCACCCGCCGCTGCATCTTTTAATGCCTTGCCCTGGATTCTTACGTCCAGTCCATTAAAGTTGGCGACCAGTGTAACTTGCTGTCCGCGAATTACCACTTTGGGTGGACGCAATTGGTTAATCCTGATGTGTGAACCCGCATCCAGCGCTCGCACCAGTTCCATGCCGATAATTTGATTCGGGTCGTAAATTACACCATTGGCCGCGGAGTGGAGTGGCTGATCAACCAGTCGCAGGTCATCGCTGGAGACAATTGTATTGCGGGCCAATGGCCTTGCAAGGACGGGGACAGATTGTCGGGCACTGACATTAGCGCGAACATAAATAGTCCAGGGCTTTTCACCGCTGCATCTGATGCCGATATTGACAGGTCCCAGCACCTGGCCTGACTGAGGGACCACGGTTGACAGTGCTTTGCTACATTGCGGCAGACGCAAACGACTATCCAGGGGCCGAACTTCGGTTATCACGTTGTCATAGCCCTGTTGTCTAGCCCTTTCCGCACTGGCTGAAGCGGCAGCTGCGGCGATACTTTCCAGTGTCTGTATCGAATTCGCGTGAGTGTGAGAGATGACAGAAACAAAGGCGATTCCTACCAGTCCCAGCTGCAAGAGGTGATGCCAAATAATTGTCATAATTCGCTCAAATGTCTCGATTTACTCAAAAGAAGCATCTTTCGTGCCAGTTTGGCCTTTTTACACAACTGACAGCGGCAATGATTGCCGCCGAGGTTATTTCTTGCCGTAATTTTATCCCTAAGGAAGACAGGCAAACTTTCATAACATATTGAATTATATAGTATATATGTACTTGGCACGCAATGTGCATTCTTTTCATGGTAGAAAGTATGGGACTATATAAATGAATGTAATCGATAAGGTTTTAGGGGTGTCTCCCTCGGTGCTATCCATCCGCGCACAGCGATTGGAGTTAATTTCCGCCAATTTGGCCAATGCCGACACACCTGGATATAAGGCGGTGGACATAGATTTTGGTGATGCCCTGGCCAAAGCCCAGGTTGCATCCACCAACCTGGACAGCCGCAATGGGCTTCATTTCGATATCGGGGGTTTGAAGCCAGATATAATGTATAGAACGTCCGGGCAGCAATCCCTTGATGGAAATACGGTCGAAACAGACCAGGAACACGCCGAATTTATGGACAATGCGATTCGCTATCAGGCTAGCCTGAATTTTCTGGAAGGCCGTATTAAATCTGTGCTTTTGGCATTGAGAGGGGAGTAAATATGAGCCTATTTCAGGTTTTTGACATTTCCGCAACGGCAATGTCGGCGCAAAGTGTACGGCTGAACACTATTGCCAGTAATTTGGCCAATGCCGAGGTGGTCGGAAGTACTCCTCAGGAGACCTATCGCTCAAGGCACCCGGTGTTCTCGACTGCTTTTGATACATTTATGACTGACCAGAGTGCCGTTGGGGTGCGGGTTGATGGCATCGTCGAGAGTGGGGTAGAAGCGCGCAGGGAGTATTCTCCCGGGCATCCCATGGCAGATGACGAGGGGTTCATCTACCTATCCAATGTAAACACGGTGGAAGAAATGACCAATATGATTTCCGCGTCACGTTCCTACCAGAGCAGTGTAGAAGCAATGAATACTACCAAACAGCTCATCATGCGCACTTTGAGTCTCGGTAGCTAACTAAGAGGAGGTGTCAATGGAAACGACGGCGGGTATTTCAGAGCTGTTCCCGACAAGCTCAAATGTGCAGACCGGTGCAAAGGCGTCAAATGAGTTGGGTCAGGAGGATTTTATGCGGCTGATGGTGGCTCAGCTTGAGAATCAGGATCCAACCAAGCCGATGGACAATTTTGAGTTTTTGTCCCAGATCGCTCAATTTGGCACTGTTGATGGTATCCAGGGTTTGCAACAGGGCTTCAGTGAGCTATCCAGTGTCCTCTATGCGAATCAGGCGCTGGAGGCTGCGGGATTGATTGGCAATAAGGTGGTGACGGATTCCAATTTGGGCATACTCTCTGAGGGAGAATCCCTGGATGCGACTATTGACCTGCCTCGAACCGCTTTTGATGTCACGCTGTACGTTCAGGATATGGCAGGTCGGGTTGTGTACAGCGAGTCGCTTGGTACGGCCCCGGCAGGTGAACTGAAGGTGCAATGGGACGGTATGGATGACCAGGGTAATCAGGCCTTGCCAGGCCAGTACAGGGTGAGTGCAGAGGCGGTGATAGAGGGCCAGAATCAGGCTGCATCAGTATTCACGCATGGCCTGGTTGAATCGGTCTCTGTGGATCGAGCAGGTGGCGGTGTGGTTTTGAATTTGGCGGGAGGCGAGCAAATGGCCCTCTCCGCCGTTGAGCGATTTTTATAATAAATAGTGTAAACCAGTTGGGAGATTAATTATGGCCTTCGATACAGCAGTATCAGGAATCAATGCAGCAACGGCAGACCTCGGCGTTATTGGCAACAATATCGCTAACAGCTCCACCACGGGTTTTAAAACCTCAAGAGCCGAGTTTGCCGATGTATATGCAACCAGCTTGCTCGGAGCCGGGGGTAATGCCATAGGCAAGGGGGTGAGCTTATCGGGGGTCACTCAAGAGTTCACCCAGGGAAATATCAGTTTTACCAATAATGCCCTCGATCTGGCAATTAATGGTAATGGGTTCTTTCTGCTGAGTGATGACGGTGCGGCGCAGTATACCCGGGCAGGAAATTTCCAGGTAGACAGGGAGGGTTTTTTGGTTAGCAATGAAGGCCATCGCCTGCAAGCTTTTCAGGTTAATTCTGCCGGCGATATCAATGGCCAGCCAGGTGACTTGCAGTTGGATACGTCGCTGATCGACCCCAACCCAACCGGGCTTACCGACATTACCGCTAATCTGGATTCCAGGGAGGTGCCACCGCCTGTACCGTTCGGAGGGCCTTTCGATGCATTTGCTGTTCCCCCTACGGTGCCTGACCCCGATTCCTTTAATGCCACCACATCTACCACTATCTACGATGGCCTGGGCAATGCACATGTGATGAGTACGTATTTTGTTAAGGGAGCGGGGCCCAATATCTGGGAGGCCCATACCCTGGTGGATGGTGTTACCACCTCTGGTCCCGATACGCTAACATTCCAGTCGAATGGACAGTTTGATCAGGCAATCCTGCCGGTGGAAGTCAGCATCACCGGCTGGAACCCTTTAAATGCATCGGGCTTGCCGACTGGGGCTGAACCACAGGATTTGACTATTTCGATGTCTAAATTTACCCAATTTGGCTCAGAATTTGCCGTTAGTAGTATGGTCCAGGATGGCTTTACCACCGGTCAGTTACATGGATTGGAGATTGATGATACCGGCGTGGTTTTTGCCCGTTACACTAATGGGCAGGCCCGGGCACTGGGTCAAGTGGCTATTGCGGGCTTTTCCAACCCCAATGGACTACAGCCTCTGGGGGATACCAGCTGGGCCGAAACTTTTTCCTCCGGCGCCGCAACTCTTGGGGCCCCCGGAAGTTCAGGCCTGGGTGTTCTTCAGTCCGGTGCCCTTGAGGGGTCTAACGTGGATATCACCGAGCAACTGGTTAATATGATTATCGCCCAGCGAAACTTCCAGGCCAATGCCCAGGTAATTCAAACCGAAGATACTATCACTCAAACTGTGATAAATCTGCGCTAAAGCGCTGGAGGCTTACCGGTGGATCATCTTGTCTATATTGTGGCTTCGGGTGCGCGGGAATTCATGCTCGCCCAGGCTGCTAATACCCACAATCTGGCCAATGCATCCACCAGTGGATTTCGTGCCGATTTGATGATGTCTCAAGGAGCCCGCCTGCCTGGCCAGGAGCTGAGCTCTCGCGCCTATGCGAGCATGCAGAATTCAGGCGTAGATTTCCAGGAGGGAGTGGTCAACAGTACAGGGCGCAATTTGGACGTGGCTATCAGTGGCCCGGGCTGGTTCACAGTGGCGGACGCTGATGGCGGCGAAGCTTTCACCCGCCGCGGCGATTTGCGGGTCAATGAGCTTGGCCAGATGATGAATGGAGCGGGCCAGATGTTGCTAGGTAACTCCGGCCCTATCGCCTTGCCTCCCTTTTCGGAAATTGCGATTGGCGCAGATGGCACAGTGTCCATCGTGCCCCTGGGTGAGAACCCAAGTACCCTGGCTGTGGTCGACAGGATCAAGTTGGTCAATCCCGATAGTTCTCGATTGAGCAAGGGGGGGAATGGATTGATCCAGTTACCCGATGGTGAAAAAGCGCCGGCGGATGCAGCAGTTACGCTACTGTCAGGGTCGTTGGAATCAAGCAATGTGGATTCGGTGGAAGCCATGGTGCGGATGATTGAGCTGGCGCGGGGTTTTGAGACCCACATAAAAATGATGAAAGTCGCGGAGCAGTTGGATGCGACATCTGCAAAATTGATGAGCTTTAGCTGAGGAGTTGAGGAATGAACCAGGCACTATGGATTGCTAAAACCGGGCTGGACGCGCAGCAGACAAAGATGTCCAACATTGCCAACAACCTGGCAAACGCGGGAACGTCAGGATACAAGCGAAGCCGGGCAATTTTTGCAGATCTATTGTACCAGAATGTACGTCAGGCGGGTGCCCAGTCGTCGCAGGATACCCAGTTGCCCTCGGGATTGATGATGGGAACTGGTGTGCGCACGGTAGCTACTGAAAAACTGTTTACCCAGGGCAACTTGGTGCAGACCGATAATCAACTGGATATGGCTATACAGGGGCGCGGTTTTTTCCAGATACTGCTGCCCGACGGCTCTGAGGCTTATAGCCGTGACGGTTCGTTTCAGATGGATAATCAGGGGCAGTTGGTTACGTCCAGCGGTTACCAGATGCAACCCGCAATTACTATTCCCGAAGACGCCCAGTCGGTGACTATTGGCGCTGATGGTACTGTCTCGGTTCGCCAATCGGGATCCACGGCCATAACGCAGATAGGCACCGTGCAGCTGGCAGATTTCGTCAATCCGGCGGGTTTACAACCCATTGGTGACAACCTCTTTTTGGAATCCAGCGCAAGTGGGTCACCGCAAGCGGGTAATCCCGGGTTGAACGGTCTGGGTACCCTGGCACAGGGCTACGTGGAAAGCTCCAACGTTAATGTAGTCGAAGAACTGGTGAACATGATAGAAACCCAGCGGGCATATGAGATGAACTCCCGCGCTATCTCCACCACGGATCAAATGCTGCAATATGTTGCCAATAACCTTTAAGTGATTTTTATGAAACAGTTGCTTACTTTATCGATATTTCTGCTAACTCCCCTGGTGCTTGTGGCCTGTGGCAGCGTGCCCATAGAGAGCCACCCGGATTATGCTCCGTCAACAGTTGTGGAGTATCCCGAACCGGAGTCTGTCGCCCCCACAGGCGCCATTTTTGTCGCCAGTCGGAACATTACCCTGTTTGAAGATATGAGAGCCAGGCAGGTGGGTGATATCGTCACAATCGTCCTTGCAGAGTCTACTAATGCAGCCAAGAGCAGTGACACGTCTCTTGATAAAACAAATTCCAATGAGATTCTCGACCCGGTACTCGCTGGCCAAACACGTGTCATTGGTACGGACTCCAGTTTGGCTTTTGATTTGTCCTCCAATCACTCTTTTGGTGGAGAAAGTGCCAGCAACCAGCGCAATAGCCTCCAGGGTAGCATCACCGTTACCGTGGCCCAGATTTTACCTGGTGGCAATCTCTACGTACAGGGTGAGAAGTGGATTCATATCAATCAGGGAAATGAGTACATCCGCCTGCGGGGCGTAATCCGCCCGGTGGATATCACGACAACCAATACCATTCTCTCAACAAAAGTAGCAGATGCGCGCATCTCATATGGTGGCACTGGGGCTACTGCGGAAGTGAATGGTGTGGGTTGGTTGTCGCGGTTCTTTATGAGCCCGGTATGGCCATTCTAGGGGTGAGTAAGATGAGACTCAGTCGCCGGATAAGAGCAACTATTTCAGCTGTTATCGTCATGATAATGGTGGTGCAGGGGCAGCTGGCTTCGGCAGAACGGATTAAGGACATTGCCACTGTAGATGGGGTCCGCAGTAACCAGCTGATCGGTTATGGGCTGGTAGTGGGTCTTGATGGTTCCGGTGACCAGACCACTCAGACTCCATTTACCATACAGAGCATGAGAAACATGTTAGCCAAGCTCGGCGTGGTGGTTAATGATAATGTAACCCCCCAACTGAAGAATGTTGCAGCGGTGATAGTACATGCAGAGCTGCCGCCCTTTACCAGGCCGGGCCAGACTATAGATGTGACTGTGTCATCAATAGGCAACTCCAAGAGCTTGCGTGGTGGTTCTCTGCTTATGACCCCGCTTAAAGGCGTCGATGGCCAGCTTTACGCACTGGCGCAGGGGAACCTGGTTGTCAGTGGTTTTGGTGCGGAAGGTGCCGATGGTTCCAGTGTTGCCGTCAATGTATTGAATTCGGGTCGAATCCCCAATGGCGCCATCGTTGAGCGCGCGGTACCGAGTCCCTTTGGCGATGAGCCAAAGTTGTTGATGAGCCTGAACTCACCAGACTTTACTACGGCCCTGCGGGTCGCGGCCAGTATTAACGATAACCTGGGACCGGGTGTGGCCAAACCTCTGGACGGTGGCACAGTTGAGATTAAAGCTCCCCTGGACCCCGGTGATAAAGTAGCATTCGTTTCGCTGGTGGAAAACCTCTCCGTTAAACCCGGCTCGGCGCCAGCTCGAGTGATTATCAATTCGCGTAGCGGTACAGTGGTGATCGGCAGTGAGGTGCGGGTAAGCCCGGCAGCGGTTGCACATGGAAACTTGACGGTGAGTATTTCAGAAAACTATCAGGTCAGCCAACCAGCCCCCTTCGCTCGGCGTGGCGAAACAGTAGTTACGCCGGAATCGAATGTGACCGTGGAGCAGGAGGGGGGACGGATGTTCTATATTGACCCCGGGGTTACGTTGAAAGACCTGGTGGAGGCAGTGAATAGGGTGGGGGCGGCGCCTGGTGATCTTGTTGCGATTCTGGAGGCTCTGGAGCAGGCGGGAGCACTTCGCGCAGAGCTGATAGTGATTTAGGGTGGCATAGCCAATGGGTATCGCAGCAACACCTGTTTATAATGACTTTCAGAGCCTATCGGCACTTCGCAGCAGAGCGGACAAGAACCCGTCAGAAGCAATTGATGAAGTTGCGATACAGTTTGAATCGCTGTTTGTACAGATGATGCTGAAGTCCATGCGTGATGCGACTGTCGAAGGTGGCCTGTTTGACAGCAACCAAATGGAGCATTATCAGGGTATGTTTGACCAACAAATCTCCCTGGATCTCTCCGCGCATGGGGTACTGGGGTTGTCAGAAATTCTGGTACAACAGTTGGGGGGTAACAAGCCACTTGTTGAAGATCAGAGTACTCCGCAGCCCATTGTGTCCTTCCCGAAAGTGCAGGAGGATGCCAGGCGGCAATTGTTGAATTTGTATTCATCTGCACCACAGGGGCTGGTAGCTGCAAATGCTGCCGCTGGTGAAAGCTCCGAAGGAGGAAGTGTGGGCAATGAAACACGCTGGGGGCCCTCATCTCCCGAGGAATTTATTCGAGGTATTTGGCAATACGCCGTTGATGCAGCTGAACAGCTGGGCCTGGATCCGGTTGTGCTGGTGGCTCAGTCCGCTTTGGAAACTGGCTGGGGGAAACAAGTTATCCCGACGGCGGATGGCCGCAGCAGTTTTAACCTTTTTGGCGTTAAGGCGGATAGTGATTGGAGCGGGGAATCGGCGGCTGTCAATTCGCTTGAGTTTCATGACGGCGTAGCGGTGAAGGAAAAGGCCGCTTTTCGTGTATACAACTCTCTCGAGGGCAGTTTCTCCGATTATGTGGAGTTTCTTCAAAGCAATCCACGGTATCAGCAGGCGCTGGAGAACGTGGATAATAGCCAGCAATTTTTGCTCGAGTTACAAAATGCGGGATACGCTACGGATCCGCGCTATGCAGAGAAAATAATGGGTATCGTCGGCCAGAGCACATATGGCCCAGTGATAAATGAACTAAAGAATTTGCAGGAGCTGCCGCTACCAAGTTGATGGCAGTGAAGTTTTATACAAGGATACCAGGTAAAGTAAGGTGGCGGATTTATTAAATGTAGGGACATCGGCATTGCTCTCACTGCAGAGGGCAATTAGCACAACGGGCCATAATATAGCCAATGTTAATACTGAGGGTTACAGCCGCCAGCGGGTGAATTTTGATACCCTGCCCTCCCAGTTTAGCGGCGGAAACTATATTGGCAGCGGTGTCAGCACCACTTCGGTACAGCGTTCTTACGATCAGTTCCTGACCTCAGAGGTGCGCACGCGCACCGCATCCCAAAGTGGATTTCAAGCCTTTTATGAGCTGTCAAGCAGGTTGGATGGTCTGCTGGCAGACCCCGCAGTGGGTCTTGCTCCCGCGCTTGATAGTTTCTTTGGTGTTGTTCAGGATGTCGCAAATAACCCAGGCTCACTGCCAGAGAGGCAGGTGTTGTTGGGCGAAGCGCAGGTACTCGCTGATCGATTTCATTATCTGGATGGTAACTTTCGCAATATGGGCGATGAGTTAAATACCAGAATAGAGGGGGCCGTTGGTGAAATTAATTCACTTGCCCAGAGTATTGCCGATCTCAATGAGGAGGTGGTTCGCGCTACGGCGCGGGCCACTGGTGAGCCCCCCAATGATCTGCTGGACGCCCGGGATCAGTTAATCAACCAACTCGCGGAGATAATTGGCGTAACAACCGTCGAGCAGTCAGACGGGGCTGTCAATGTCATGGTGGGAAAAGGTCAGTCATTGGTGGTGGGGTTTACTGCAGAACAACTTCAGACAGCAGTCGATCCGTATGATGGCACCCAGATTCTTGTCGGTTCGGCTAGTCCTGCAGGCGGTATAACCGATCTCAGTCGCTTTCTCAGCGGTGGTGAGTTGGGAGCCGCTCTTGATTTTCGTGAGCGCATGCTCAATCCAGCCATAAATCAACTGGGTATGTTGGCCACGGGTATTGCGGCAACTTTTAATGAGCAACATCAGCTGGGACTGGATCTCAATAGTCAACCCGGCGGTGAATTTTTCCTGCCCTTGAATGCCACATTTGTCGCCCACCCGAATAACTCAGGTTTGACATCTCTAGCGGTCGATATCAGTGATGCCACTGCGCTCACTGGTGACGACTACAGTTTGCGCTTTGGTGGTGGTCAGTGGACACTTACTAATCTCACTACAAATGTCACCCAAACAGGTGCGGGTCCCTTCGCGGTAGATGGTTTGGCAATCAATGTTGCAGGCGCGCCGGTTGACGGCGATGCTTTTGTTATTCAGCCAACAAGGCAGGGGGCTACACTGTTTGATGTGGTGCTAAGTCGACCCGAAGATTTTGCCGCTGCGTTTCCGTTGCGCTCCGCGTCCGAGTTGAGCAATACTGGCTCTGCACAAATTGAAGGCGTGGTGGTCACAGATGCCTCCGGACTTCCTCTTGCGGGGCAGGTTACCCTGACCTTCAATCCGGATGCGCTCGGTATTGGCCTGCCCGGGTTTGACCTTACTGGCATTGCCGGTGGCCCTCTATCCTACGATCCGGCCACCCAGAGCAATGGGGCCGCATTCTCCCTGGGGGGAATCGATTTCACGGTGAGTGGTGACCCCCAGTCCGGGGACGAGTTAACGATTAGCAATAATACCGGCGGCAGCGGGGACAATCGCAATGCCCTGGCACTGGCTGGCTTGCAAACCTCCAGGGAGTTAGCGGGGGGTACGTCCAGCTATCAGGAGACCTATGGCCGCCTGGTGGCAGATATTGCAGTACAGAGTCGGCAGGCAGAAACTGGTGCCACGACCGAGAGTATTCTGTTGGAACAGGCCGTGGGTGCACGCGAAAGCGTCTCGGGAGTGAATTTGGATGAAGAAGCAGCCAATCTGATCCGATTTCAGCAAGCTTATCAGGCTGCGGCACAAATGATTACAGTTGCTGACCAACTGTTTCAAACCCTCTTGAATGCAACGCAGCGATAGGAACTGTTATGCGATTATCCAGCGCCCAGATTTTCCAGCAAGGTATTTCCGCCATTCTCGTGCAACAGAGCAAGCTTCAACATACTGAGCAGCAACTGGCCACAGGCCGACGGATGTTGACCCCGGCCGACGACCCGGTAGCGGCGGTTCAGGTTCTATCTCTCACCGAAGACCTTCAGTTAATAGATCAGTACCAGCGCAATGGCAGTCTGGCCGAGGGGCAGCTGGCCCTGGAAGAAACCGTGTTGGCGGATGTTGGCAATATGCTTAACCGGGTTCGTGAACTGGTGGTGCAAGCGAATAATGCCAGTCAGAGCCCGGAGAGTCGCCGTAGCATTGGCACAGAGATTGCCGCACGCGTTGATGAGCTACAGGCTCTGGCAAATACTCGTGATGCCAGTGGAGAGTACCTCTTTGCGGGTTTTCAGTCTCACACTGAACCCTTTTCGCGGCTGGGTAATTCTTATTCTTACAACGGTGATAATGGTCAGCGGATGCTGCAGGTAGCGGGCAGTACACAGGTCGCAGTGCGGGACTCGGGTTTCGATGTATTTATGTCTGTTCCTACGGGTAACGGCACTTTCGACATTGAGCCAGCCGGCACTAATACGGGCACGGCGGTCATAGGCAGCAACTCGGCCAATGGCAGCTTTGTGGCTGATAGTTACAGTATTATCTTCAGTCAGACAACGCCCGCAGACCCAGTGACCTATCAGGTCGTGGATTCCTCTGCTGCGGTTGTGGCCAGTGGTAATTTTTTGCCGGGTGATAACATCGAATTTGCCGGTGTAAGTGTCAGATTTGACGGCCTACCTGAGAATGGCGACAGCTTTGCGCTGTCACCGTCAGTGCGCCAGGATATGTTTTCCACCTTGCAGAATATAGTTGGCCATCTCGAGGGTGCGGGTTCAGCACCATCAGAGCTCGCAGCGCTGAATAACGCCATGGGCCAGGCGCTAAACAACATAGACCAGGCGCTGGGCCATGTCCTGAATGTCAGGGCCGACGTGGGAGTGAGGTTGGGCCATGTAGAAAGCCAACTGAACATCAATGATAGTTTTAACGTCCAGCTTCAGGAAACACTGTCGGAAATACAGGATCTGGATTATGCAGATGCGATTAGCCGCTTCAACCTGCAATTGACAACCCTTGAGGCCGCGCAGCAGGCCTATATAAAGATGCAGGGCTTGTCATTATTTAACTTTCTTTGAAAGCTGGTAGAGAGTCGCTATATGAGCAGGAAAGGTACCTGGCCCAGTCTTGGGTCAGGATCAATTTTGCGAAGATTCAAATAATAGAGAAGAATTCCTAAAGGAATAAGGCGCAATGCCGATAACATCCCTGGACCAACAGGGAGTTTTACCTTGAGATACATTTTCCTACTCTTGCTGACCGGCTGTAATAGTTTGTATTTCCCCGAGCCTATTGAAGGGATGCAAATTCTCGAGGTTGTACACACTGACCCTGTTGCTTTGCATGTTGCTTGCACCTCTGGCCGCTTTGTGGAGCCAGTGCGGGCCTGTGCAGTACGAGTCGGCATGACTTGCACATTGCATCTTCCCGAGCGATATAGCCCTTTCTTATATGACCACGAATTAAGCCACTGTTATGGCCGTATAGATGCTCCGACAATAGCTGCGTGGAGAGGCTGATAATTTTTGCTGTTCTCCCTTCGAACCCCCGCAATCCGTAAAGCTCAGGCCCCCTTGTTTTGGTAAAGCTCCGTTCTTACGAAATTATCGGTACTCCTGCGGTAACGTGAAAAACTGTTATTTATCGAATGGTTAGTGAAAAAACGTAAAAACTTTCTAAAGTTATTTCGGCGCGGACCGACAAGTAAGGTATCGGCAGCAAGAATAAACGCCGGTGTGATTAAACCATTAGGTAACACCGTAGAATCTGGCCAATACAGGCTGACCGGTGAAACAAGAGGAATATCTTCATGGCACAAACAATCAATACAAATATGGCTTCCCTTAATGCCCAGCGAAACCTCAATAGTTCGCAGAGTGACTTCAATACAGCCTTGCAGCGTCTGTCGTCAGGTCTGCGTATTAACAGCGCCAAGGACGATGCGGCAGGCCTGGCGATATCTGAGCGTATGTCGACTCAGATTCGCGGCTTGAATCAGGCAGCGAGGAACGCTAACGACGGCATCTCTCTGGCACAAACATCTGAAGGTGCGTTGAGTGAGGTGAGTAACAACTTACAGCGGATCCGTGAGCTGGCGGTTCAGTCGGCGAATGCCACTAACTCAGTCAGTGACCGGTTGGCTCTTGATGCGGAAGTTCAGACGCTGATTGCAGAAATTGACCGTGTTGCCGCTGATACAAGCTTTAATGGTGTGCAGTTGCTGGATGGTACAGGAGGCAGCTTGACGTTTCAGGTTGGTGCAAACAGTGGCCAGACAGTTGCCGTAGCTACAGCTGATGCTACTGCCGCCACCCTGGGATTGACGGGGGATGTAACATCGGCTGCGAACGCTACCACCATGCTCGATACTGTTGACACTGCCCTGGCAACGGTCAATGGTGATCGTGCAGATTTGGGTGCGGTTCAGAACCGTTTTGAGTCCATTGTGCGTAGCGTGCAAACAACTGCTGAGAATTTGTCAGCTTCCCGTTCGCGGATTATGGATGCGGACTTTGCTGCCGAAACGGCCAACCTGACTCGAGCGCAGATCTTGCAGCAGGCAGGCACAGCAATGTTGGCTCAAGCCAACTCAGCGCCCCAGAACGTATTGTCGCTGCTCCAGTAAGTGAACAGTATCCAGTTCTGACTATCCAGAAGAGGCGGTAACGCCTCTTTTTTCTCCCCCTGGTTAGGGCCAACACTTGATGGCCTGTTTTTGGGGGGATTTATATAGGGGGTAGCAATATGTCCGGTCTCAGCACAACAGTAGTTGCCAATGGACCGTTGCCCGCCGGCAGCTTATATGAGAGAGCGAGGATTTCCGATACTCGTGGGCGGCAAAGTCTGTCTGAAAGCGGCAAAATATTACCGCAATCAGATGTTAAAGGAGCGCCCGGGGTGGAGATTACCCCGGCGATTACCGATAGTGCTGTCCCTGTTTCAAATACTGGCACAGAGCTACAGTTTCAAATAAGTGAAACCACCAGCAAAGTCATTGTTACTGTGCGTGACGCCGAAACCGGGGACCTGGTTCGGCAGATCCCCACCAAAGAGACGATTGCAATTGCTCAATATATTGCAGAAAGTACGCCGGGCCTGCGGAGAGGGGTACGGGTTGACGAAAGCGAATAGCAAATAGTTGGGTCTGAATGTGCAATGTGGCATCGACTTTGCAAGTTATAGCGAGATGATCATTATTATCACGGCATACCGCGGTGAATTTCATAACGCCCGGGTTCAGGAGGAAGAATGTTAACAGCGACAGGTATTGGTTCGGGTCTCGATATTGAGGGGCTGGTGACGCAATTGGTTGCCGCGGAACGTGCTCCTGCGGAAGACCGACTCAATCGACGGGAGTCCTCCCTGACTGCCGAACTCTCCGCGTTTGGTTCGTTTAAGGGCGCTTTAGCCAATTTCCAAACCAGTCTGGCTGACCTGAATGTTCTTTCGACCTTTGGTCAGCACACGGCAACATCCACGAATCAAGATATCGTATCGGTTGCGGCAGGTATCGATGTGGCCGCCGGCAGTTATGATTTAACAGTCGACCAGTTGGCAAAATCTCATTCTCTGGCGACTGGGAGTTTTTCCTCTGTGTCAGACGCTGTTGGCACGGGTACCCTTAATATTCGCTTTGGGACTACGGATTACACCCCCCCTGACCCGGGACCAGAGAGCTATAACAGTTTTTCGGTCAACCCGGAGCGCGGGGCTGCGGTGATAGCCATCGACAGTAGTAATAACACTCTGGAAGGGGTTCGCGATGCTATTAACGAGGCGGACATCGGAGTGAGCGCAGCGATCGTCAATGACGGAAGCGGCTTCCGGCTGTTGCTCAGGTCGGATCAAACTGGCGAACAAAACAGCTTGGAAATAAGAGTTGACGACGGCGGTGATGGCAATGATCTGGACACTACCGGTTTATCGGCGCTGGCTTTTAGCGCTGATGCCACCAACCTCAGCCAGACAGTAGCGGGACAAAATGCACTTTTCACTATCAATGGTCTGGCGATAAGCAGCGCAGAAAATACCGCCAATAACGTTATTGATGGTGTTGATATTGTCCTTAAAGGATTGAGTGGTTTGACGCCCGTTACCCTTGTTATTGCCGAAGATCATGCCGGCGTAAACGAAGCGATAACAGGCTTTATCGATGGCTATAATAGCTTTATCGCCACGGCCAACAGCTTGACCGCTTATGATGCCGAAAGTGGAACAGCGGGAGCCCTGCAAGGTGATTTTTCGACCCGCTCTATAGTCAACCAATTACGCCAGGTAATTTCATCGGTGGTGGAGGGCTTCGATGGGCCGTTTAGTAGCCTGAGCGAGTTGGGTATTACTACCCAAAGTGATGGTACCTTGTCGGCCAACAGCGAGGACCTCGAGCAGGCCCTGGAAAATAACTTTGGCGACCTGATTGGCTTGTTTGCGGCGCTGGGATCTCCCTCTGATAGCAATGTCGATTATGTGAGCTCATCAGAGGCAACGGTTGTGGGCGATTTCGCCATCAACATTACCCAGCTGGCGACTCGCGGGCAACTTGTGGCGGGGCTGGCAGCTTTCCCCATGGCTGTCGATGCCAATAATGACGACTTTACTATTCAGGTCGATGGGATAAGCAGCGGAGCCCTATCCTTAACCCAGGCAACGTATGCTACTGGTGAAGCACTCGCGGCAGAAATACAGTCTCGTATTAATGGCGACAGCGCGATAGCCACCGAAGGTCGCAAGGTGCTGGTTACCTACAATGTCGATCACTTTGAAATTAGCTCGGACCTTTATGGTGCGGGTTCGCAAGTGGAAATTCTCAGTGTTGACAGCAACAGCAGCTCTCAATTGGGGCTTTCGGTGGCCAGCGGTACAGCTGGCCTGGATGTGGCGGGTACGATTGGTGGAGTGTCTGCGATAGGAAACGGTCAATTACTGAAGGGGGCTACAGGTAGTGATTCTGAGGGCCTGCAGCTTCTGATCGGTGGTGCCCTAACCGGTGACAGGGGCAGCGTGAGTTTTTCGCGGGGTATAACGTTCCAGATTAACGCGATGATCGGCGGCTTTCTTGAGATCGATGGCATGATCGATTCTCGAACTGATGGTATTGAGTCCCGTATTGAGGACATTGGTGACCAAAAAGAGGACCTTGATCGCAAAATTGACGCCATTGAGTTACGGTTTCGTGCGCGCTTCAATGCCCTCGATAGCCTGCTGGCGCAGCTACAGGGCACCAGCACATTTTTATCCCAGCAGCTGGCATCATTGCCCGAGGCTGGTTCATTGATTAACAGAAATAACTAACTGAAGAGAGATTGATGATGAATCAGGCAGCATTGGACCAGTACCAGAATGTTGGCGTGCAAAGTAGCATGACAGATGCGACGCCGCACCAAATGATCACCATGCAGCTTGATGGTGCCCTGGACAGGGTGGCATCAGCCAGGGGTGCGATTCTCCGCACAGAAGTAAGTCGCAAAGGAGAGTTGCTGAGCAGTGTCATTGCCATAGTCGATAGCCTCCGGGCTAGTCTTGATTTTGGGCGCGGAGGCGAAATTGCAGCAAATCTGGGATCCCTTTATGATTATATTGAGCGTAGATTAGTGGAGGTGAACATGACGTCAGACCTGCTGTTGCTGGATGAGGTTGCTTCTCTGTTGAAAGAAATTAAAGTGGCCTGGCTGTCAATTCCGGCTGATGTGAGGCAGGGATGAATATGACGGCTATGCTTGAGGAGCAATCCATGGCTGAGCAGGCGCAACAGTGCAGGCAACTCGCGCAGGTACTGACGCTCACCAATCGGATGCTGTCGCTGGCAGAAGATGGTGAGTGGGAGCAAGTTGTAGAATGTGAGCTGGAGCGGCGCGAAGATCTGGCAAAATGTTTTTCCGACGCTCACCCTGCCGCTGATGCAGAATTGATAGCTGAAGCCATGGCTGCTCTGCTCCATCTCAATGAAGAGTTGATGTCGAAGTTGAAAATTGCGCGCACCCAGGTACTGGAGCAGAGCCGGGAGTTTACCCGCCAGCGCAGTGCAGTGGGCAGTTATCGTGAAATTGAGGCCGCCCGATAATAATCTGGCCTGTTTTCTTCTCTAGCCATTGTGAATTACCATAAGTGGCTCCCCTGTTCACTTTGTGATGTACTTTCAGGGAGGCTAATATGAGGTTGAGCGGCTATGGTCAAGGATAAGGAGCCCCGGTCGGCGGGGTTGGACTTTACTGATAACATCTCTATCGGTTGGAAAAAGGTCGACTTTCGACCCGACGATGCCCATCTGGCGCTGGTAAACGAATCCAATGAGTCGTTCTTGCGGGCTGTATCCGCCATTGGCGAATTTTCGATGGATAACGCCGAAGATGCTGTCGGTATATCTCAGGAAATTCTTCGTCTCGACCTCAAGGTTAATCTGCTGCTGGACCTGGTTAGTCAACTAATTTACAAGCAATTGGATATCCCCGGGATGTCACGGGTTACCATTTCTTCCGGTGAGATTGAATGGCAATGTGAGAATGTGCCGGAACCAGGGCAGATGGTTTTTGTCGATGCCTATATACAGCACGGTACGCCAAAGCCCTTGTGTTTCTATGGCAAGGTGGTCAGTGATCAACAGGAATATAACTCTGGCCTGGCCAGAGTACGTTATTTTGGGCTTGCCGGCTCGGCACAGAGTTGGCTTGATAAGTTGATTTTCAGGCACCACCGCCGCGCAGTTGCTTTTGGGAAATCAAAGAACCCGTTGCCTGATATTTGACTACCACCCGTTTCGAGGCAGCTGAGGCATTCTCATTTTGGGCTGTCAATATGTTGACGGTGCACACGTAGTTTTAATAGAAAAATCTTTCCTACCTGATCCATCCAGATATTAATCGCCCCTTGAAAGGGCCTAAGAAACCTCCTTTTAGCTGATCGCACAAAATTTGAGCTACGTCATTCACAATAATTTCTCGACTGCCTTATTATATTACGGCTATACTTTTTCTGATTGGGTGCGGCTCGGTGAGTAGGTTGAAAATGAGAGATGGTGGGAGGAGGTTGTAAATGTTGTCCGGTTCTACGGTCTACGTTGTCGATGATGACCTTATAGTGCGTATCTTGCTTGAAGAAATATTCATGGCGATGAAAATTAATGTGGAAACATTCTCCTCAGCTGAGGACTTTTTGCTTACTTATCGTCCGCAAAATATGGGCTGTCTGCTACTTGATATATTGATGCCGGGAATGGATGGTCTTGAATTGCAAGAAGCGCTGGCGAAGCAGGGCAACAAAACGCCTATTATCTTTCTTACAGGTGCGCGTAACGTGGGTATGACCATCAGGGCATTTAAGGCTGGTGCAGTTGACTTCATTGAAAAGCCGATTCAACCTAAAGCCGTGGTGCAACTTGTCCTCCAGGCGATGAAGCAGGATCTGCGCAACCGCTTTGAGGATATGCAGGGATTACAGATAGAGCAAAGGCTTGGGTTGTTGACAGCTCGCGAAAGTGAGGTGATGAAATGGATAGTTCGGGGTAGCTCTAACAAAGCAATCGCACGTATTCTTGGCATAAGCGGGCGGACCGTTGAGGTTCACCGAAGAAATGTTATCTCAAAGATGCAGGCAGGTTCAGTGGCAGATCTTGTGCAGATGGACGTGGCTGCTAAAGCCCGGCAGAGCTCTCTACGTAGTACTGCGTAGGAAATTCTGCGTATTCGTACCAATTCAACAGTATCCAATTTAGTTTATTGTTAAACATACAGTTTTAGATTGTTTTTGCTTTATTTGATCGCAGAAATGTTCTAGAGGTTTTCGATTAAATTGCGGTAGTTTGGTAACTCACACTAAGGTAGCCGGCTTTGGGTTTTTAGTTGTTCTCAATAGTTTGTACCGATGCCAATGAACAAAAAAATCAAGCGAGATATAACTATGCGCCTACATGGTTAGATGATGAGGTAAATTGATTTGGGTTCATGGTGATACGAATATTGTGGAGTGGGCTGCTTGCTACCTGTTGTTGTGAAAGTAAGGAAGCGTAAATGTTAGACCAAGATTCATCTGTTGTGGTTATTGATCCTGACCCGACGACTGCCGCACGAACTGCTTCACTTTTTAGTTTTCTGGAAATTGAAGCAGACATCGCGAGTGATGAAGAGATGCTGCGTTTACTTATAACAAAACGACATAAGATTATTTCCATTTTTGTTGCAGCAGGTACTGATTGTGAAATACTTTCCTCGACCCTTCGCGTAGTCAGGGACTTGGGATTGAAATGCGCATGCTTTCTTCTGACGCTCGACGGAGAAGATGCTGCACTGCCTACTACACTCAAAGCGCAGTTACAGGGCACCATCTCTAGTCGTATCGGCTATAAAGAATTGCTGAGTGTGCTCAATGAAGCCGAGGGATACTTCAGGTTCGCAGGAAAAATGCGCGGAGACAGGTCAAAGCAATTGATACAAGGCCTGGTGGGTTCCAGTATAGATATCCAACGAATCCGCGAATTGGTCGGGCAGGTGGCCGATACCGAGGCATCGGTATTAATCACCGGTGAGTCTGGAACCGGCAAAGAAGTAGTGGCACGCACACTCCACAACGTATCCAACCGTTGCAAGGCGCCCTTTGTGCCGATCAATTGCGGTGCTATTCCGTTGGAGTTGCTGGAGTCAGAACTTTTTGGCCACGAGAAAGGAGCCTTTACGGGTGCGATCAGCTCGCGTCAGGGGCGCTTTGAAATGGCTGAGGGTGGCACGCTATTTCTGGATGAGATTGGTGATATGCCAATGAACATGCAAGTGAAGCTACTCAGAGTGCTGCAAGAACGCAGCTTCGAGCGAGTTGGTGGCAACAAAACGATCAATTCCAATGTTCGGATTGTAGCCGCAACGCACCAAAATCTTGAGCAGCTGGTCAAAGACGGCAGCTTCAGAATGGATTTGTTCTACCGTCTCAATGTCTTCCCTATCGAAATATCGCCCTTGCGCGACCGGGTGGAGGACATTCCGCTCTTGATTAAACGTTTTATCAACAAATTGGAGTTGGAAGGGCGTGCTTCTCCCAGGCTTAGTGACAGCGCACTCGCTTGCCTTGCCAAATATTACTGGCCAGGTAATGTCAGGGAGGTGTTTAACCTGATAGAGCGGCTGGCCATTCTATTCCCTGAGAAAGGAGTTAACTGGTCGGACCTGCCGGACAAATTTCGCCCCAACCATGATTGGCTGGCAGAACAGCTTGAGGAGTCTCCAGGGCAATCGCCGGAAAAGGGTTCGTCTCGGATCGAAAGCGCATTCCTACCTTGTGGAGGCATCGATTTGAAACCTCATCTGGCTCATATTGAGTGCGACCTGATGGCGCAGGCGTTGGATCAGTCGGGATGGGTGGTTGCCCGCGCCGCTAAACTTCTCAATTTACAGCGCACAACATTAGTCGAAAAAATGCGCAAATTTGAACTCAGTCGTCCGGAAGAACTGACAACTTTTTGACATTTTGTGAGCTCAATATCCGCTAACTCGATGTTTTTTATAGTATATTCCATTTAGGCACACTTATTGCATTCTTTTAGTCTCAGTACGGTGAGTATTCAGATTAATTACATAGAGAAGCAGTATGAGCCAGGCGGAGCCTTTGTCAGCGGATCAATTAGAGCAGGCATTTGATGTTTTCAACCGGGTTTCACACGAACTTGATACCTCCTATAGGGAACTTGAGTCCCAGGTAGCAGGCCTTACCCGCGAGTTGACAAAGGCAAGATCTGCAAAACTGCTGGAGCTTGCTGAAAAAGAGCGCCTGGCATATCGGCTGTCTTCCCTGATCTCAGTCCTGCCCGGCGGTGTACTGATTGTCGATACGCATCAATCGATTCGCGATGCCAATCCGGAAGCCATTGAACTACTAGGTGAACCTTTGATCGGTCAGCGCTGGGCCGATGTACTGGTACGTGTGTCCGGTAAAAGTGAGATTGGCTCACGAGAGCTGGTACTCAACAGTGGCAAACGTATTTCTGTGGTTAGTCGCCTGTTAGACAAATCGGGCGACCATGTGGTGCTTATTACCGATGTCTCTGAAATTCACCAGCTACAGGAGCAACTGGGCCACAAGAAACGACTGATTGCGATGGGAGAAATGGCGGCGAGGCTGGCCCACCAGATTCGTACTCCACTGAGTTCAGCCACCCTGTATCTTGCCCAGCTTGGCCGACAGGACATGGCCGTAGATCAGCGTAAGAAAATATCCGTCAAGGTAGGTGAGCGACTCAACCAAATGGGCAACCTTGTGGATAGTATGCTCTGTTTTGTGCGGGGTGAAACCCCGATCACAGAAGTAATTACCCTAAAAGATGTGCTCCAGGAGTTCGAATCAGCAGTTCTGCCTCTACTGGAAAAGAATGCCTCGAGCATTTCGATTCCCTGTTTGGACAATACCCTGGTCATTCGGGGCGACCTTGATGGACTTGTTGGTGCGCTTAGTAATTTGGCAATGAATGCGCTTGAGGCCAGTGATGGGCAGGTAGTGCTGGATCTATGGGTAGGGGCACTGAACAGCGATTGGCTACAAATTAAGTTGCGGGATAACGGGCCGGGTATCAGTGAAGACATTATGGATCGTCTGTTTGACCCATTTTTTACAACACGTGCTCTTGGTACCGGGTTGGGCCTGGCGGTTGTGGCTATGACAATTAGTGATCACGGCGGAGAAATTTCAATAAAGAATCGGCCAGAGGGAGGTGCGGAGTTTTCAATTAGCCTGCCTATTGCCAAGCGTGCTGATGCGATGACCGCAGTATGAGCGAAAAGGATAAGCGGGGGACTATTTTTGTGAGTGATAGAGCTAGAGTTCTGGTTGTTGAGGATGACGAAACCCTACGTGAGGCATTGTGTGACACCATTTTATACGGTGGTTATGGTGTGGTGTCTGCCAGTAATGGCATCGATGCACTAACTATCCTGGAAACTGACGTTGTGGACCTGATTGTTTCTGATGTGCAAATGGACGGTATGGATGGTCATGAATTGCTACGTGAGGTGAAGTCGTTAAGGCCGGAGTTGCCCTTCGTTCTGGTGACTGCCCATGGCAGTATAGAGAAAGCTGTAGAGGCTATGCGGGAAGGCGCGACTGACTATTTGCTCAAGCCGTTTGAGGCTGAAGTCCTGCTGGAAATGGTGAGCCGGTTGGGGGTAAGCAATAGTAATAATGCTACGGGGATGATCGCCGAGGATGTGAGAATGCTGCGCGTCTGTGAGCTTGCTCGACGGGTCGCCTCCAGCTCGGCCACTGTGATGATAAGTGGTGACTCAGGTACAGGCAAGGAAGTGGTGGCCCGATATATACATCAATTCTCAGAGCGGGCGGACCGGCCGTTTGTGGCATTAAATTGTGCGGCACTTCCGGAATCCATGCTCGAGTCTATTTTATTCGGCTATGAAAAGGGGGCCTATACGGGTGCCCACCAATCCCGCGCTGGAAAATTTGAGCAGGCCAGTGGTGGAACCCTGTTGCTGGATGAAATATCAGAAATGGATCTGAGCTTACAGGCCAAGTTGTTGCGAGTCTTACAGGAAAAAGAGGTGGAAAGACTTGGGGGCAATACACTAATTCCTCTGGATGTACGGGTACTGGCAACCACAAATCGTAATCTTCGCGATGAAGTAGCGGCAGGCAGGTTTCGGGAAGACCTTTACTATCGCCTCAATGTATTTCCAATACATATACCATCTTTGAAAGATCGACCTGGGGACATAGTGCCTTTGGCTGGCGCCCTGCTGCAGCGCCATGCGGGGGAGAGAGATATTTCCTTCACTGCAAAAGCCGAAAAAAGGTTGCTGGCGCAACGCTGGGAGGGGAATGTACGTGAGTTGGAGAACTGTATACAGAGAGCGCTGATACTGGCTGCTGGCAATCGAATTGATGCAGCGGATATCTACTTTGAGGACTCAATGTCCACGGATGCGAAATCACAACCGGATGTGAACAGCAGCGGCAAACTGTTGGACGGTGGTCTCAGGGCGCGGGAAAAGCAGCTGATTGTTGATGCACTCAACGCCGTTGATGGCTGTCGGAAGGATGCCGCCAGTCGGCTGGGTGTCAGTCCTCGCACTTTACGTTACAAGCTGGCGAAACTGAAAGAGCAAGGTGTTGCTATACCTGCCGTTGGCTGAAGCAATATAAAAAATGGGGGAGGCTGAATGTGAGCGACTTGGATATTAATTTGGTATTAGCGCAAATGAGGGCGATGGCCACCGCTGCAGGCAGTGCAGGAGAGGGTGCAGAAGTTGAGGGTGCTTCCAGGTTGGATTTTGGAGCGATGATGAAAGAATCCATCGAAAAGGTAAGCGAAACACAGATGCAGGCTAAAGAGCTCGCTACCGCGTTCGAATCCGGGGATGCCTCAGTGGAACTGCCGGAAGTTATGGTGGCCTTACAAAAAGCTAATATCTCGTTCCAGGCCATAACGCAGGTGCGTAACAAATTGCTTAGTGCCTATCAGGAAGTAATGAATATGCAGGTTTAATACCTGCGATGGATAATTGGATCTTATGACTACAGACACACCAAACCTTTTGAGCCGGTTTAACACCCTGAGCAGGCAGCCTCTTACCAGGCAGGCTAGTTTACTTCTGGGGATTGCGGCCAGTATTACTTTGGGAATTAGCCTGGTTCAATGGGTGATGAAGCCGGACTTTGCACCACTGTACGGAGAGCTCTCTCCAACTGCCTCGGGAGATATTATCCGCTCCCTGGAGAAGAGTAATATGCAGTACCGGGTTGATTCCGGCAACGGAATTATCAATGTGCCGGCTGATAAAGTTCGTGAGGTGAGGTTGAGGTTGGCCAGTGAAGGGCTCCCGCAAAATACTGGAAACGGGTTCGATATGCTCTTTAAAGAGCAGGAAATGGGTATCAGTAGTTTTATCCAAAAGGCTCGGTTTGACCGTGGCCTCGAGCATGAGTTGGCAGCATCCATTGCCTCACTGGATAGCGTGAAGGTTGCGCGAGTACATCTGGCGCTACCCAGGCAGTCCGCTTTTGTGCGTAAGAAAAATAAGCCCGCTGCGTCGGTATTGGTTGGCCTGTATGCTGGCCAAGAACTGACTCAGAGACAGCTGGCTGGTGTGATTCATCTTGTGGCATTTAGTGTGCCCGGCCTTGAGGCTGAGCAAGTTTCAGTAGTGGATAACAACGGAAAGCTATTGTCATCACAGAATTCCAGTGATGGTATCGCTTTTACGGGAGAGCAGTTCCGTTTCACCGAACAGTTGGAACAACGCTATGCTGATCGAATCATTGAAATTCTGACGCCGATTCTCGGCTTCGGGGCCATTAGGGCTCAAGTTGCTGCGGAAGTTGATTTTGTCGCGATGGAGAAAACCAGCGAAACTTATGCACCGCAAACCAGTGTTCGCAGTGAAGAATTAGTAGAGGAGATCACAGTGGCTAGCGTTGCGGGCGGAATCCCCGGAACCTTGTCCAATCAACCTCCGGAAAAGGCTGCAACCGGTGAGCAGGCTGAGTCAGCTGGTGACAGTCGTCCGCCCACCCGCTCCAGCAAGCGTGAAGTACGAAATTATGAATTGGATAAGACCATCAGTCATGTTCGAGAGACACCTGGGACATTGAAAAAACTGTCCGTGGCAGTGGTGTTGGATTATCTGGAATCGGTGAACGATGAAGGCGTGACCGAGCGGTTGCCTCTGCAGGAGGCCCGGTTGGCAGAAATTACCGCATTAATAAAGGAGGCGGTAGGCTTTAACGAAGATCGAGGCGATAGAATAAATGTGGTTAATGCTTCGTTTGTGGCCCTGCCTGAAATGGAATCGATGCCCGAGCCTTCACTACTGGAAAAAGAATGGTTCTGGCGTATCGTGAAAATTGCGTTGGCTGCCGGGGCGTTTGCACTGCTTCTAATTACAGTGCTCCGACCTTTAATGCGTGTTTCTGCGGCCCCGAGCCCCAATTTGCTAGGGTCAGGTGCTGGCTCAGAGGGCCTGGGAGTGGACGGTATGGCAATGGGAGAGGATCGAGTGACACTGGGGCACGAGCAGAATCTGGGATTGCCAGCGGGCGCACCAGGCTATCAGCAGCAGCTGAGTATGGCACGCTCCATGGTCGAGGGTGAACCGGAAAGAGTGGCGCATGTAGTGAAGAACTGGGTGGCAGTTGATGGGTAACACAGCCGCAGAGTTGTCGGGTTCGCAGCGCGCTGCTATTTTCCTCCTGGGTGTGGGTGAACATGGTGCTGCCTCTATAATGAAACACATGGAACCGAAAGAAGTACAGCTAGTCGGGGAGGCCATGGCGGGCCTTGCGGATGTTTCCAACGAGCAGATCGCATCAGTTGTACAAGAGTTTTCCGACAAGGTTAACAAGGTAAGCCCCATTGGCATAGGAGCCAGCGACTTTACCCGGCGTGTGATGGTGGAGGCCCTGGGTGAAAATAGGGCTCGCAGCATGCTCAATAGGGTGATGCAGGGTAGCACGAGTACGGGAATGGATGCCCTTAAGTGGATGGATGCGCGCTCGGTGGTAAGACTGATAAAGCAGGAACATCCTCAGGTCATCGCCGTAGTGCTTGTGTCGCTGGAGGGAGATCATGCTGCTCAGGTAATGTCGTTGTTGCCAACAGAAGTGAAGGCAGATGTCATGTTGCGAATTGCCAAGCTGGACATGATTGAGCCGGCGGCCTTGCAAGAGCTTGATCGTGTACTGGAAAAACAGCTGGTTGATAGCCAGGAGTTTCCGCCTACCTCGGTAAGTGGTATGGAGTCGGCGGCGGCGATATTAAACAGTTTGGATTCATCGGCAGAAGCTGAACTGCTCGACTCGATAAAAGCTGTCGATGGTGAGTTGGGTGATAAAATCCATGAATTGATGTTTGTCTTTGAGAATCTTCTGCTTGTAAGTGACCGGGGCATGCAGCGCCTGATACGTGAAATTTCGGTAGATAGCCTGGCGGTCGCCCTGAAAGGGGTCGACAATGATGTGAAGGATAAATTTTTCAACAATATGTCATCGCGGGCTGCCGAAATGCTAAAGGAAGACCTGGATGCCAAGGGGCCAGTTAAGTTGTCTGAGGTTGAGGAAGCCCAGAAAGAAATTCTGGTCGTAGCCACTCAGCTGGCCGAAGATGGTGAAATATTCCTTGGGAAGGAAGGAGGTGATTTTGTCTGATCGAGGGCGGGTTATTGAGCGATGGCAGGCTCCCTTTTTTGATCAGGCTGTCGCGGTTGGGTCTTCGCAACCCTCATCGGCTGAACTTCTTGCCGTGGCCCAGGCAAGTGGTTTTCAGGAGGGCCGACAGGAGGGCTTGGAAACCGGCAGGGCAGAGGCGCAGCAAATTGTTAATGGCATGATGGAACTGGCCGAAGATATGGCTCGGCCTTTTCGCAGCATGGATCAATTGGTTGCCAGGGAACTGACTCAAATGGCGATGTTGCTTGCTGAGAAAATTGTCCGCCGTGAATTGATAATCAGCTCAGATGTGGTGACAGAGATAGTGGCGGAAACGATGTTGACTCTGTCCAGCATTGAAGGTGAAATCGAAATATTTTTAAACCCGAAAGATGCGGCTTTGGTGAGGGAGCTGGCCCCGGACTTGTTTGAGGGAATATCGTGGAAGCTGATAGAGACTTCTGAATTACTCCCGGGTGGTTGCAGAGTCAAAACACAGGTGTCTTTTATCGACGCCTCGGTTGAAAAGCAGATGGAAAATATTTTCGATTCATTATTCGAATCCTGTGAGAGCCAGCTGGAGTGTTGAAAGTGCATTCGCAGACTGATCAGGGAACTGAACGCTGTGCCAGGATTGCCAATATACTCTCTGAGCTCTCGCAAGGCCTCACCGTAGCGCCACTGCAAGAGGAGGGCTCGCTGGTTAGAATGATTGGAATTAAGCTGGAATCGGTAGGTTGTCAGGCGCCCGTCGGCAGTCGCTGTAAGATTATGACAGGTGATGGCACATCCATCGAAGCGGAGGTTGTTGGTTTCTCCGAGGGTAGCTTGTTCCTGATGCCAGAAGGGAATTTGGCGGGAGTGAAACTGGGCGCCAGAGTTGTACCCGCACAAACCAGTGGTGTGGTAGCAGTAGATGAGCGGCTGTTGGGCAGGGTTATCGATGGTGCCGGAAAACCTATCGATGAGCGCGGGGCCATAGGGTGTATGCATCATGTTCCTCTGCGGGGAGGTGCCATAAACCCCCTTCACCGCAATCCAATTTGCGAACCTCTGGATGTTGGAGTTCGTGCGATTAACGCCCTTTTAACCATTGGTAAGGGGCAGCGCCTGGGGCTGTTTGCCGGTAGTGGTGTGGGCAAAAGCACATTATTGGGTATGATGACGCGCCATACTGCCGCCGATGTGGTTGTGGTGGCATTGGTGGGTGAACGAGGTCGTGAGGTACGAGAATTTGTTGATGATATTCTCGGTGAGCAGACTCTTGCCAGGGCGATTGTTGTAGCGACTCCTGCGGATGATTCACCGTTGATGAGAGTTCACGGAGCCTGGCGAGCTACTGCAATCGCCGAATACTTCCGTGATCGTGGCAAAAATGTGTTGCTGCTGATGGACTCCCTGACCCGGGTTGCCCAGGCACAGCGAGAAATTGGCCTGGCAGTAGGCGAGCCACCGGTCTCGAAGGGTTATCCACCCTCGGTATTTTCGCTATTGCCGTCACTAGTTGAACGGGCCGGAAACGAGAAAAGCGGTTCTATCACAGCAATTTATACGGTGCTGGTGGAGGGTGATGATCACAATGACCCGGTTGCAGATGCTTCCCGAGCCATCCTCGATGGCCATATTGTACTATCGCGAAATGTAGCTGAGTCGGGGCTGTTTCCCGCCATAGACATCGGCTCTTCCGTTAGTCGCTCAATGGTGGGTATCGCCGATGTGCATCAGCTGAAGGTCGTGGCGGAGCTTAAAGGCTTGTACGCTACATTTCAGCAAAATCGGGATCTGATTAATATCGGTGCCTATAAGGCGGGTACTGACAACAACATTGATCGTGCAATTGATGCCGCACCGAAAATACGCAGTTTTGTTGAGCAGAGTAAATCCGAGAAAGTGGACATGCAAAACAGCCTGGCAATGCTCTCTTCTATTGCCGATAGCCTTGCTGTCTCTTTAGCTGGAGATGAATAGTGGATGCGGAAAAAATAGGTAAAGTAGCGAGTGTAGCGAAATCTGCCGAGCATAAAACCGCGCAGATATTGAAAGAGAGTCAAGAGGCGCATCAGCAAAAATGTGGTCAGCTGGATCAGCTTGTAACATTCAAACAGGAGTATGAAGCCAATTTAGGAGCGCAGGGGCGCGCGAGTATCGCGGCTAGGCAATTGCAGGACTACCGCCTTTTTCTGAGCAAATTGGACCAGGCAATTCAGCAACAAACTCAGGCTGTCCAATTATCCCTGGAAAGCCTTGATGCCGTGCGGGAGGAGTGGCTTTCAAAGAACCGCCATCGAACGTCTTTGGATACATTGTTGGACAGAACTCATCGTGAGTGGCTGCAAAAAATGGAAAAGATCGAGCAGAAAGAGGCAGATGAGAGCACATTGACGCGCTCACTTACTAAAAACGAGGTCTGATCAAAAATCCCAGTGTGCCTGGTTTGTTCACTCTTGAATGCCTTCCGAAGTTATAATTTGCGGCCGCAGCGCAGGGCTTTTTGCTTTTCACCCAATTCATCTTTCAGGTAATTTCTTTCTATACTAACGCCCGGCTAGAACGCGGCAGATAAGCCTGGAAGCCATGTTCGCAGGCAAACTTTTGCATACCCATCATGTTTTTTTGTGATCTCACTCGCAATTTCGGGGCTTTTTTGTGAATGTGACGATTATTTGCGTAATAGTAGATCCCCGCGGAAAAAACCGCGCAAATGTATCGCTAGATAATGCAGAGTTAATGCGACAAGAGAAGTCATGAAAAACAGGCGAAACCACTATAGAGTATTACATGTTCAGCCGGATGCGCCCAAGGAAATTATTTGCTCCAGCTATCGGACCATGATGCAGAGAATGCGCATGCACCCAGACCTGGGTGGTGATGACAGGAACGCAGCGATTATCAATGAGGCCTATGCAACCCTGGCCAACTCAAGAAGCCGTGTTGCCTATGATAAGACACGATTGTACCTGGAACGGGGAGGCAGTACCTCCACTGTAACAGGAGGAACAGCAGCGCGCCCTTCGTCGAAACATAGCGACCATTGCGCTTTTTGCGGTACGCGGTATGAATATGGAAAAAATGATCAAATAGGCTCTTTCTGCGGTAATTGTCAGAGCCCGCTATTCCTGGCCGAACAATCACTTGCTGAAAAGCGCGACCGGCGAACAATTGCGCGTGTATCAAATAAACAATCGTTGATCTTTTGTACACACTGGCCGCAGAGTGAGCCGTGTGCGGGGCAAGCCGATGACATCTCCCTGAATGGGATGAAATTCCATTCCAATACGAGCTTGCAAGAAGGCCAGATCATTAAAATCGAGTCTCAAGTTTTAAGGTCTGTGGCACGCGTTACCCACTGTCAGCAGCAACGCAATGGCTATTGGAAAACAGGTGTCCAATTTGTCAGTCTGTGTTTTATTCAATCCCGGGGTTCCTTTATCTCAGGCAGGGCCTGAGCCGTGACATCATGATCAATGGTCTGCCTTTATTAACTTCCCTGTTAGTCGTCGTCAACGCGCCTGCTCGGGTGTAATAAGCCTCGGCAATGTGGGCACTGATGTAAATTTTGTTTTCGTGCCTCACTGAGTTGAATTAGTAGCTGTGCTTCTTCCTCATCCAGATCAAGCTCCTTGCGTAACTCCTCCAGGTCTTGCCATTCCTGGTCTGTCACAATGCCATCTCGTAGGACTTCTTTCAGCAGTACATTAAATTTTTGCTGTCGACGGCGCATCTGCACATTAAAACCACTAGCGAGTATTCCCGTGGGCAGTGCAACCATTCCCATGCTGATAATGGTTATTAATCCGCCAAAAAATTTCCCCCCGGGTGTTATGGGGGTTACGTCACCGTAACCGACAGTCGTCAAAGTTGCCATTGCCCACCACATAGCCTCGGGAATGCTACCGAACTTGTCGGGCTGTATATCATGCTCAATTAGGTATATGCCGCTGGCGGCAATTATTAAAAGAGTGAATAGTATTGAAAAAGCAGCGACGAAGGATCCCTGCTCTTCCTTGAAGACATTCATTATCAGCTGCATTGCTGTGGAGTAACGGGTCAGCTTGAATATGCGCAGGATGCGTACAACTCTGAGGAAACGTAAATCGACGTTGACAAACAAACTCAGGTAAAAAGGTAGAATTGCCAACAAATCGATTAATGCCATCGGCGTAACAAAATATGACAGACGTTGTTGCCAGTGAGATCTTGAGTCATTATCACTCACATCGACACAACTCCATATCCTGAGGAAGTACTCGACCGAAAAGACAGCAATTGAGAAATACTCGAACAAAACGAGCTGTACATGGTATTCAGCATAGAATGACCCGACTGATTCGAGGATGACATCGATAACGTTTAGGCCAATTAGAAAGATTAAGAACCAATCGATAAGGCGACTCAATCTGTCATTGTGTCTTCTGGGTTGGAGAACTTGTGCCACTCGTTTGCGTATTGCTGACATCTCCTCATTCCTCTTTATTATACTGCTAGCGAATCAGGTGCCAGCAAGCGGCATTATTGTAGGAAATGCGCTTCGGTGCCCGTAAATTCGCACAGTACATGAGGATAACCCGACTGCTACTTTCTGCATCAGAGCATCTCGTGTGTGCGACTCAAATAAAAAAATGAGCCATATGTCATGGCAGGTGCTGTGCTATATTATGCGCCATGTTTTTGCAACGAACACTACTTCTTCTCTTTTTATTGCATGTTCCTGTTTTGCAGGCGCAGGAGTTGTTGCTTCTCACATTCGCGCAGGGAAAACCGGGTGTGGGTAAGGTGTACGGCTCGGAGAAGGTTGCTCCTGCGCCTACCCTCACTGTGGTCGAAGGACAAGAGGTGTTATTGCAGAAATCCAGTGGCACAGATTATCAATTGCAAAGCTCTCCGCATGGCTGGGCCTGGACCCAGGTTCAACAGGTGGCCCGAGACGCCACTTCCATTGCGGTCACCCCTCGGCGACAAGGTGAGAAAGTGAATTTGGAAGTGAAGTACTTCAGCAGAGAGAGAGGTGAGAGCATAGCTTACACCAGCACAGTTAATGGAGACATAGGGCAGTGGATTCCACTGATGCAGGCGGCTGGCACCACGCAGTCTAATAGCTCAAAAGCCTATGTTGCCGGAAATATGGCGAATCAGCTGTCTATTAGAGTGGATCGAGCCAGATAATAAACAACACGAGGTTATCTGCTAGGCTGGTGATACTTTCTTCGTAGAGCTTACTTTTGGCATACAAATTGCAACTTCTGGTTGAAAACTGGAAGGAAAAGCGACCTTGATACCGATATTTGATACATCAGTGGCGGCATTTACCGACAAATCCGGCCAGCTCCCGGAAGCTCGGAGCGCCGCCGATAGCACTGATTCCAATACCCTCAACCTAATTTTTGGCGATATTCTGAGTGGGCAGAACCTGTCACCGCCGATTAACGGGAAGTCAATGGCAGATGAAAGCCAGTCTATTGAAGGCGGCAATATCTTGCACGGGGGCGGCAAAAACCTGCCAGAGCTATCTGCATCTGCATCTGCATCTG
>Ga0164313_10000465_pt1 | contig 32489 bp, 31 predicted proteins | sample GuaBasSedimGuay4_FD_113735 | JGI IMG/M metagenome (GOLD analysis project Ga0164313, IMG submission 113735) | Subseafloor sediment microbial communities from Guaymas Basin, Gulf of California, Mexico - Guay4, Core 4569-4, 0-3 cm | ecosystem: Environmental > Aquatic > Marine > Hydrothermal vents...
AATTATTAAGCATTAATATGACATGAAAAAGATAGCAAATATCTGCGGTGGAAATTCTGGTGAATATGAAATTTCCATAAAAAGTGCCCTTGTGGTAAATAGGCATCTGGATAAAAATAAATATGAGGGGTATCTTATTGAAATCAAGGAAACTGATTGGTATTATGCAGATAACAATGGTGAAAAATATTTTATTGATAAGAATGATTTCAGTTTAAATCTTAAAGGGAAGCGCGTAATATTTGACGGCGTATTTAATGCGATACATGGAACCCCCGGTGAAGATGGAAAAATACAAGGCTATTTCGATATGCAGGGCATTCCATACACATCCTGTGGTGTTGATAGTTCTGCCCTGAGTTTCAACAAACATCTATGTAATAAATTCATCAGTTCATATGGCATCGATGTAGCTAATTCCCTGATGTTTCAAAAAGGTGATATTATTGATGAACATATGATAGTCAGCTCATTAGGGCTTCCTGTATTTGTGAAACCGGCAAGAAGCGGATCAAGCGTTGGTATTTCAAAAGTTCATAATAAGGAAGATATTCAGGGGGCAATTCAAAAAGCTTTCGCCGAAGATGACCAAATACTTATTGAAGAGTTCATTGACGGAAGGGAAATAGCTTGTGGCCTGATGAATAAAGGTGATGAGCTGATAGTTTTTCCTCTCACCGAAATTATCACAACAAAGGACTTTTTTGATTATGAAGCAAAGTATTCGAAAGGCATGGCCAACGAAATTACCCCTGCAGATGTTGATATTGACGTGGAACAGGATGTCAAAACCCTTTCAGCCTTTCTATTTAAACAAATGGGGTGCAAGGGGTTTGTCAGGTTTGATTACATATTAAGTGAAAATGGACTGTATTTTCTGGAAGTTAATTCCATTCCGGGAATCACAGAGGAAAGTTTACTTCCACAAATGGCAAATGCTTTTGGTATGAGCATTACGGAATTGTTCACCATCGCCCTGGATAATCTTTTTGAAAAAAACTAAAGTAAACTGTTAGCGACCGCCCTGGCCAGGAACAAATTGGTAAGCTCCAAGGTCTGGTGCGTTAATACGTTGTGTGCCTACTATATCAAATGGTACTTTTGAAGCTATTTGCTGGTCCCCGATTTTTCTGGCAGGAGATAAAGAATCCAGCCGGTAATCGTTAATTCTATAATCAATAAACAAAGGATCTTTATTCTTTTGAATGGCATTAAAGTAATCCTGGTTGTCGGTATTTAAAGTAGTCCTGAGGTTGACATGATTCAGGTAATAGATGGAATCAGCACCATCGACCATTTCTGTTAAGAACTCATTTTCGTTATAGCCATAAATGATGCTGTTTCCAATGGTAAAATCTATTGGTAACGGAATTGGCTGTTCAAGCGTGTCGAGTAAGTAATTATTCAGGTAAACGGCCGGAGTATTCCTTACCGAATACGACCAATAATTTGCTATGGTTGCCTGTTTAAAATTATAATATCCCCCTCCTGTAACAGCTATACAATATCCACCACAATTGGCAAAAACAGTATTTTCACCTTCCACGTTGTAAACCCTTGAAAACAATCCCATTCCCTTCATGTTCTGAACAGTAACATTGTGTAATTTCAATAAATTCTCTGCAGGACGTAAAAATGATTCTACTTGAAGACCTATAAATCCATTTTGTATGATGGCGTTATTAATTTCATGATTTTGTCCGGGCATCGCTTCCATAAGCCATATGCGATCCCATTGCCCGGGAAGGTCACTATAAAACCCTTCCAACCTGTCTCCCTGGAAATAAACAGGATTTTCTATTGACCCAAATACTTTAAGCAAGCCGTCTGAATATGCCCAAAGCCCGGAGTTCTCATGGAAATACACCTTTGTTCCTTCATCGATGATCAGTTCTCCATACGAATTGATTAAGGCATATCCATAGATAACATAAGGTTTCTCATTGGTCCAATGCACAGTTTCAAGGCTGTCAGCCACAATTTTAAATTTAGGAAAACCGCTAACATAGGTGTCCGCCACTATGTAATTGGCATTTTGCCCCCACGATACAAGTTTAACAGTTTGCTCATTTGTATTGGTTAAAAACTGGATTTCATCTTCAACAACAAACGGATTGCTCAGATCATTAGGATCGATTGTTACTTTAACAAAAATGTAAAGACTATCACCACCCTCAATTTCAATATCTTTAAAACCAGAGCCTGATTCTCCGTCAACATTGATCCGGTAAGGGGAACTTTCACCTGAAATTACTTTAATGCTTGAAATCTTAATCCGGCTACCTGATGTATTGTACACCATCAACTGATGGGTAGTTGAACCTAAGCTTGTGAATACGGTATCAAATATTACAGAATCGTTGGAGAACTCCAGTTTCAGGCTCGGATTATCACTAATGATATCCGTTTTTTTACATGCATGGAACATGATTAATAAAATAATGCCAGGCAGCAGTAACTTAATCATGTGTTGTTTTTTAGGCATGCAATTTGCTATTAAAGGCGGCAAAGATAACAATCATATCAATTACGATAAATAAACTATTTTATTGTAATTTTACCCAAAACAGCAAATTTTAACTGCATCGCAATCTAAAATGATAAAAAACGAATATTTGCCACAGATTCACAGATTAAGATCAATTTATTTTATGATTTTTCACTAAGAAAACTACCTTTGGTAGTTTTAAATCTGTGAATCTGTGGCTTTTAATGTTAATATAGCGGCTGAATAGTTATAGTAAATTTAATAATTGATTTTATGATTAAACCAGCAAAATATCTTATCCTGATAGTTTTCCTTTTCGGTGGTTTTGTTTCAACGTATGGCCAATACGAAAATACAAGTGGCGATAAAAAACCCAAACAGCAGGAGAAAAGGCAACCACTACAAAAGCAGAACAGGTGGTTTGCGGGAGGAATGATTGGTGGTGGATTTGGGTCTTATGGCGGATATTTTGAAATATCACCCATAGTTGGCTATAAAGTTACTCCTAATTTTCATGTCGGTACAAGACTGACATACATCTATTCAAGTTATAAGGATGTTACCGGATTACTTACATATCAATCGCATACATATGGAGGAAGCCTTTTTGGCAGATATACATTCCTAAAATTTTTATATGCACAAGCCGAATTTGAAATGTTAAGTTTTAAGCATTTTTATTATTCTCCTGAAGGCGATCGGTATTTATTAAATAGCCTGTATTTGGGGGGAGGACTTTATCAATCATTTGGAAATGGGTTTGCAACATTAGGTATCTTTTATAATGTCCTGGAAGATCCAAATATATTTTATCCATATTCTAATCCTCTCATTAGAATTGGCTTTGGTGTAGGTTTTTAGCCGGATTCCTATTAAGGGATTGTCTTAATTTTTAATATTGAAGGGGATTCTTACACTGATAGCAAAGTTCCTTCCCATATTGTTTATTCCTAAATCTTTCAAAGTTGACAGGTGGTCGTAATAACTTATGTCCAGGAGGTTTGTTGCAGTAACATTAAAATTGATCCTGTTCTTTTTCATTTGAATATCGAAGCCAAAGCCCATATTTACAAGATTGTAGCCTTCAGATTCTGTTTCAAAAATTGAGGGGTTCTTTTGGGAAAAAACAAAATCAATTCCTGCTTTCAAATAGATTTCTCTGAAAATTTTCCATTGGTCTTTTTCAAGCTTTACCTCAAAATAAAGGTCTTGCGCCGGTATCCGGGGCAAATAGCTGCCATCGGTTTGCTCACCAATAACCAATGAATAGGTTGATACCAGGTGTAACCAGTCGAGTGGATGGGGGTGGATATGCAGCATAGCTTCTCCGCCATATAGATTTGCATTGGTTTGCGAATACCTGTATATTTTAACACCTTCGTCAGTTGTATCCGAAGTTGGTGAAAGAAAAATGTAATTGTTCACATGGTTGTAAAAAGCTGAGACATCAAAAGTGGTATGTTTTGTATGCAGGTGATAGCCGATGTCAGCCTCAAGATTTTGTTGTGATGTTAAGTCCCTGTTTCCTTCTTCAAATCGGGTTCCATGTAGGCCATATTGGGTTAGTTCTGCCAGGTTTGGACTGCGAAAAGCAGATGCCAGATTCAACCTTATAAGGTTTTGTTCATTCATTGTAAAGGTAGCACCTATTGATGCGCTCAAATTATCAAAATGATTATCGTACTGAATAAATACTTCTTCCTCTTCTTCATGACTGTGACCACCGGCTTCTTGCCTGGGAACGTAAATATTCCGGTAACTATATCTGAGGCCTGCTTCAAACTTAAATTGCCCGAATGTATATTGGCCAAGGCCATAGGCTGAAATGTCATTTACCGACGCATCTGGTAAAACATGATCAGGAGCTTCCCCATTCTTGTTCCCCTGTAACATACCCTGAATTCCATAAATGAGCTTGGCACTTTCATTAATATTTTGATTGACTTTGATGCGATAAGAGAAAGTCTGCAAATCCATATCAACAAGCTTAAATTCATCACTTTGTGGATTACCTTTCAATTGTCTGTTACTATGCTCATAAGCCAAATTGATGTCAAGCTTTATATTGCCTAAAAAAAGTTTATTTTGAGAAATGACCATATGGTCCTGCAATTCCTGGAACCAGGCTTCATTCTTTCTTTCGTTTTCTGTTACCAGTTGAAATGCCGGTATTACAGCCATTCCAAATTTATTATGACTGTATTCATAGAAAATCCTGAATGTTCCGATTCTTCTTAATAAGCCCGCATCGGCTTTTATATTGTATCTGTTAAATCGTGTGTTTGGTGCAAATTTGCCATCACCCTGGTTATAATCTTTGTTCGAGTTGATTCCGCCTCTGAGGCCCCAAACAAAATCATTTTGATTGCCTTTGAGGCCTACATTAGACATCACACCTGCTGTGTTACTATACCATGTAATATTGGCATCGCCCACAACTTCTCCAGTTTTTGCCACTGGTTCAGGAATTAAGTTTACAACACCGCCAACAGCACCGGAACCATAAATTAATGAAGCAGGCCCTTTGATGATTTCCACACGCTCCAGGCCATTTTCATCGATCAGGTAAGGATGGTTCTCCGAGAATTGGAAGTTCTCCATTGGAACACTGTTTTTTAACACAAGTATATTGCTGAGCGATAAACCCCTGATGACCGGGGTTACCACGCCGGGTCCTTTCGAGATCATATTAACACCCGGTACCCTTGTTATGGATTCGATGAGTGAAGGTGTTCCTGCCTGGGTAATCTGCTCAATACGTACTGTGCTGATTTTAATGGTGTTGTCGTGTTGTGTGCTGGTGAAATTCCCGGAAATAACCACCTCCTCTCCATGTATGACTTTTATATCCAACTTTAGATTCAGCATAATGTCTTTATCAGTGATAAATACATTTCGATAAACAGTTTGATACCCGACAAATGAGAACTTCACAATCGCGTCGCCTTTTGGAAGGTCACTTATCCTGTAAAAGCCATTTGTATCAGTAACTGCTCCAATCAAAAAATCAGGAAGATAAACATTAACCCCAACCAAAGGCTTACTATCCATTTTGTCCGTTACAGTACCTGTAATATTGTACTGAGCGAACAGGTTCATTTGAATAAGAACAACTATTATTAGAGCAGTAAATCGCATCTTGCTTAAACAAAAAATTATTTAATTCTTCAATGGGATATTCTTGAGCACATCGATAGTCAGGTCCCAGAATTTCCGTACACTTTCTATCTCAATTCGTTCATCCGGAGAGTGTGCTCCTTTGATGGTTGGTCCGAATGAGATCATATCCATGGATGGATATTGGTCACCTATTAAACCACATTCCAATCCTGCATGAATAGCTAATACTTCCGGTTCTGAGTTAAATAATTCCTTATAATGTTTAACAGTTAAAGCAACGATTACAGAATTAGGATTAGGTGTCCATCCTGGGTATCCATCACTATGCTCGACTCTTGCACCTGCCAGGTGAAAAACACTGGCAACCATGTTGCAAATATCAAGCTTTGCTGTTTCAACCGAGCTGCGTTGACTGGTTGTGATTAAAATTTCATCTTTTTCCATTTTTACCGAAGCCAGGTTAGTAGATGTTTCAACAAAATCATCAATATCCTGCGACATGGCAATTACCCCATGTGGGCAAGCATAAATAGCATTTAACAATTCGTTAGTAGAATCTTCATCAATGACAAAATCAGGCATTTCAGCCTTAGAGAAATTAAAGGCAAGATCAGGTTCTGTAATATGATATTCTGAGCGGAATATTACCTCATAATTTTGAACAAACTCGTTTAGGTCAGGCTCATTTTCTTCTGGAAGCAGCACAATTGCAAAAGCTTCCCGGGCAATAGCATTTCTGAGGTTCCCGCCATTAAAAGCACTTAATTTTAAATCCAACTCTTCCCTGCTTTCCCACAGGAACCTGTTTAGGATTTTGTTGGCATTGCCCAGCCCTTTATTGATCTCATCGCCTGAGTGGCCACCTTTTAAACCGGATACCATAATTTTATGTGAAGTATATCCTGCCGGAATATCTTCTTTGTCAAAAGGTAACCAGGCAAGTGTGTCCTGTCCTCCGGCACAGCCAATGAACAACTGGCCTTCATCTTCCGAGTCAAGGTTTAACATGATTTCACTTTTTAAAAATCCGGGCTTTAATCCAAAAGCTCCGGTCAGGCCTGTTTCTTCATCGATTGTAAACAGACACTCGATTGGCCCGTGCTCAATATCATCTGCAGCCAGTATTGCCAATTGTGCAGCTACTCCGATGCCGTCGTCAGCTCCCAGTGTAGTCCCGTCGGCGTGAACCCAGCCATCCTTTATATAGGTTGTAATTGGATCATTTTCAAAATCATGTACTTTGTCGCTGTTTTTTTCACATACCATGTCGATATGACTTTGAAGTACAACGGATTTTCTGTTCTCCATGCCGGGAGTTGCCGGTTTTCGTATCAGTACATTCTTAACTTCATCCTGAATCGTTTCAAGATTGTGTTCCTTGCCAAACTCCAACAGGTAAGCGATGATTTTTTCTTCTTTTTTTGAAGGACGTGGAATCTCTAAGATTTCTCTAAAATAAGCCCATGCGGATGATGGTTTTAAATCTAATATATGTTCGTTCATGATCTGTTTTTTTTGATAGGCTCAAAGTTAAACATTATCAAATCAGGAGTTAATTAAATGGGGGTTGAATTTTAATATTTCCATAAATTAATTTTAAGCTTCTTAAATAAACCATTTTTGTAGTTTTGCGGAAATTTTAAACACAAATAATATTAATACAATGACAAAAGCCAGTGCACGACATATTTTAGTCTCTACAGAAGAGCAATGTAATGATTTAAAAACCAGAATTGAAGATGGGGAAGATTTTGCTGTAATCGCCAAAGAATTTTCTACCTGCCCATCAGGAAGAGATGGAGGCAGTCTTGGTGAATTTGGTCCGGGAATGATGGTACCAGAATTTGATGAAGTGGTTTTCAGTGCACCACTTAATGAAGTTCAGGGGCCTGTGAAAACACAATTTGGATACCATCTGCTTGAGGTAACCAGCCGTAGTTAAAAGAAGTCTGAAGCTAGAAGACGGAAGCCCGAAGACTGGAAGGACTTAGGATTTGGGATGAATTTCATCAGCGTCTACCCATGCCTTTGCCCACTGAGGCAGGGGAGGGATAGGTGATTGAAAGTTTAAAGTCCTGATTACTTCTTCCACTTTTACAATGCCTTTACTGGAAGTTACGCCTGTGCGGATAAGTGCTGATGCATGTATCCTGCCTTTACGGACTATTTTCTGATGAAAATAGATCCATTTCTCATCGTGTCCAATAACCTGCGACTGGAGTTCGAATTTTTGGAACAGGCGGAGCCTGTATCGAAACCTAACACTGGCTCCGGCAACGGTAAGGCCCCACTTTTTGTCTCTCACTTGCGTTAAAAACCCACTCCTGATGGCTACGTCAAACCGGCCAAAGTCCATAAGGGTCAGAAATCGTCCGTTATTTAATTCGAGAAAAACGTCAATATCGCCGGGCATTACCGTCATTTTCATAATACTCAGGTCAGTAAGCTTATGTTCACCCTTCCTTTTGGCAGATACAAATACTTTGATAGCACGCAGATACGGATACATTTAAGCCGAATAAAGTTGTGAACTTTCTTTTAATAACTCAATGGTTTTAACGGGATCTTCGGATGAAAAGACTGCATTTCCAGCTACCAGAACATCAGCCCCGGCGTTTACCAGTTTCGGAGCGTTATTAAGGGTTACTCCCCCATCAATCTCTATTAAAGCTCCTGAATTCTTTCTGAGAATCAATTCTTTCAGTTGAGTTATTTTATTGTAGGTATTTTCGATGAATTTCTGTCCACCAAAACCGGGGTTAACCGACATCAGTAAAACCAGATCAAGATCAGAAATCGTATCTTCCAGCACTGAAACATTAGTATGCGGATTAAGGACAACTCCGGCTTTTAATCCTAAATCTTTCATTACATGAATGCTTCTGTGTAAATGTGTTGAGGCTTCATAATGGATTGAAAGAATATCTGCACCTGCATCTTTGAATTTTTGGAAGTACCTCTCAGGTTGAACAATCATCAGATGAACATCTAATGTTTTTTTAGCATATGCGTTTATCAACTTAATTATTTGAAATCCAAAGGTGATGTTTGGCACAAATACGCCATCCATAACGTCAAGATGAAACCAGTCAGCCTGGCTGTTATTTACCATCTCGACTTCTTGTTTCAGCTTTCCAAAATCAGCTGATAGGAGAGAAGGGGCTATTAAATGACTCATTTTTCAAAGATAAAAAAAAGCGTCCTCATTGGGACGCTATGTCTTAACCTAAATATGATTTCAAGATCTTACTTCTCGAAGTATGTTTTAACCTTCGGATCGCTTTCTCTTTAATCTGCCGAACTCGTTCACGTGTCAGGTCAAATGCTTCACCAATTTCTTCCAGTGTCATCGGGTGACTTTCGTTTAATCCAAAATAAAGTTTTACGACATCTGCTTCCCGTTGGGTTAGAGTTGAAATAGCCCGATCTATTTCTTTTCTTAACGATTCATATAACAAACCGGTTTCCGGTGTTACACCTTCTTCACTTTTCAACACATCATACATGGTGTTGTCTTCGTCCTGAATCAATGGTGCATCCATAGAAACATGGCGCCCAGCGTTACGCATGGATTCTTTAACCTCTGTTTCGGTCATATCCAATTCGCCGGCAATTTCTTTCACATTTGGTTCCCGTTCAAATCCTTGCTCAAGCCTTGCAGAAGCTTTATTAATCTTATTGATGGAACCAATTTTATTTAATGGCAGTCTTACAATTCTTGACTGTTCTGCTAATGCTTGAAGAATCGATTGGCGAATCCACCAAACTGCATATGAAATAAACTTAAAACCGCGCGTTTCATCAAAGCGTTGCGCAGCCTTAATCAATCCCAAATTACCTTCGTTGATAAGGTCAGGTAGTGTAAGTCCCTGATTCTGATATTGTTTTGAAACTGAAACGACAAAACGCAGATTTGCTTTTGTAAGCTTCTCCAGTGCAATACGATCACCTTGCTTAATTCTGCGAGCAAGTTCTACTTCCTCTTCAGCAGTAATAAGGTCAACTTTACCGATCTCCTGCAGATACTTGTCAAGAGAGGCGGTTTCACGATTAGTAACCTGTTTTGTAATCTTTAATTGCCTCATTTATCGAATACTATTATTTAGGGATGATTTAATGTATATACGTTGTACTAATTTAAAGGTTACTTTATTGATTATCAGGCTTTCTTTCCGGTCTATCCAAGAGAACTTTCCTTGATAATTTTAATTTGCCTGTTTTTGCATCAATACCAATTAATTTAACTTTTATTTTATCACCTTCCTGTAATACATCTTCAACTTTTTCAATACGTTTCCAGTCAATTTCAGAAATATGGAGTAAACCATCTTTGCCAGGTATAATTTCTACAAAAGCACCGAATGATACGATACTTTTAACGGTACCAAGATATACTTCGTTCAATTCGGGAACTGCGGTAATACCTTTGATCCAGTTTTTAGCTTTTTCGATTGATTCTTTATCATCTGACATAATGTCGATAACACCAAAATTGCCTTCTTCAGTGATAACAATAGTAGCACCGGTTTCGGCCTGAATTTCCTGAATTACTTTTCCACCCGGTCCAATTACTGCTCCGATAAATTCCTTATCGATCATCATCTTCTCAATTCTTGGAACAAATTCTTTATAGTCATCTCTTGGTTTATCGATAGTTTTCGCCATTTCTTTCAAAATGTGAAGTCTACCCTGGCGTGCCTGTTCCAATGCTTCTTCAAGTACATTGTATGCCAAGCCGTCAACTTTTATATCCATCTGGCAGGCAGTAATGCCTTCTGTTGTTCCTGTAACCTTAAAGTCCATATCACCTAAATGGTCTTCATCGCCTAATATGTCAGAAAGTACTGCATATTTCCCACTTTCACTGTCAGAAATTAATCCCATTGCAATACCTGCAACAGGTTTTTTCATTTTAATCCCTGCATCCATCAGTGCAAGTGTTCCGCCACAAACGGAAGCCATTGATGATGAACCATTGGATTCTAAAATGTCAGAAACTATACGGATGGTGTATGGATTTTCTTCCGGGCCCGGAATAACTTGTCTCAAAGCACGTTCAGCAAGGTTGCCATGGCCAACTTCCCTTCTACCTGTGCCCATGAATTTTCTTACTTCACCGACTGAGAATGGAGGGAAATTGTAATGTAACATAAAATTGTTAGTTCCTTCAGTCAATGCTCCGTCAATAGATTGAGCATTTAATTTGTTTCCAAGGGTAACAGTTACAAGCGACTGTGTTTCACCACGCGTAAAAATGGCTGAACCATGTGCCGAGGGAAGGTAATCAATTTCAGTCCATATTGGGCGAATCTCATCTAGTTTACGTCCGTCAAGTCTGATACGTTTATCTAAAACAGCATTACGTACTGCTACTTTTTCCACATCGTGGAAATATCTTTTAACAAGTGATTCTTTCTCTTCAAGTTCTTCTTCAGTAAGGCTTTCAAGAAATTCATCACGTACTGCATTAAAAGCATCCATCCTGGCATGCTTGTCTGCGTTACCTGAAAGTGCAATATCATAGCATTTTTGATAAGTAGCTTCCTTAACAGCAGCACTCAGTTCTTCGTCATTGGTTTCGTGCGAATATTCCCTCTTGGTTTTTGCTTTTTCAACCATATCAGCAAGTTCGACTTGCACCTGGCATTGTTCCTTGATGGCATCATGTGCAATTTTAATTGCTTCAAGCATCACGGCTTCAGAAACCTCTTTCATTTCGCCTTCAACCATGTTGATGTTTTCTTTTGAAGCGGCAACAACCAGATCGAGGTCAGCATTTTCAAGGTCTTCAACATTGGGATTAATTACAAATTCTCCATTGATACGTGCTATTCTAACTTCTGATATGGGTCCGTTAAAAGGAATATCGGATACAGTCAGTGCTGATGAAGCAGCCAGTGCAGCCAATGCATCTGGCATAACGCCATTTTCACCGGAGATCAAGGAAATCAATACTTGTGTCTCGGCATGATAGTCGTCAGGGAATAGTGGCCGTAATGCACGGTCTACAAGTCGTGAGACCAATATTTCATGTTCAGAAGGACGTCCTTCTCTTTTAAAAAAACCGCCCGGGAATTTACCGGTAGCGGCATACTTTTCTTTGTAGTCAACAGATAGTGGCATAAAATCCATACCCTCACGTGCCTCTTTTGCAGATACAACAGTTGCAAGGAGCATTGTTTTGCCCATTTTTACTACTACTGAGCCATCAGATTGTTTTGCGAGTTTTCCTGTTTCTATGGTAATTTCTCTATCATCTTTTAAATTAAAAGATTTGGTAATTGCTTTTATTGACATTTCTTTTTTCTTGTTGTTAAATTGTTCGATGATAAAAACACAAAAAAAGGCAACTCATTAATTGCCTTTTTTTATGCATATATTATTTCATTTTTTATTTCCTTAAGCTTAGTTCTTTAATAATAGAACGATATCTTTCAATATCCTTGTCTTTCAGGTAGTCAAGAAGTTTTCTTCTTTTTCCTACTAATCTAATAAGAGATCTTTGGGTAAATAAGTCTTTTTTGTTTTCTTTTAAATGACCGGTTAGATGTTTAATACGGTATGTAAACAGGGCGATCTGGCCTTCTGCAGAACCAGTGTCAGTTAAAGAACTTCCGTATTTTTCAAAGATCTCTCTTTTCTTTTCAGCAGTTAAATTCATATATGTGATGTTTCCTAAAAATTTTGGGGTGCAAAAATAAGAACTTTATTAATAAGAAGCCAACTTTTTATTAATTATTTTCAGGTATTTTACTCATGGCCCGTTCACTGATGGCTGTTATTGTGAGTGCAGGGTTTACCCCTGGATTGGCTGAGATAGTTGATCCATCACAAATATACATGTTTTCGTAGCCGAAAACCTTGTTATTCTTATCGATAACACCTTCATTTTTATTTGTACCCATTACGGCACCTCCCAGAATATGTGCTGTTGAGGGCATATTTAAAACCGACTCAGTGAGGACAACAAATGATTTTCCTCCACCAACAAGTTTTCCATAGTGTTCAGCCAGACGGGCAGCAAAGGGTATTTGTGCCTTTGGTTGACTTCCTTTTGTTATCGATGATTTCATCCCGAACAGACCTTTTCTCAGGCTCAGCGTACTATCGAGATGTTGCATGAAAAGGAGGACAATAGATTGTTTTGAAAAGTCTTTTACAGTAATGAGTTTGAAGTAGGTAATAGGGTGGCGCAAAATTTTTGTTCCTATTTGAAACAATCTTGAGAAAAAATTTCCTTCGGTAACAACCGGTACTAACAATGTTCGCCAAAACCCTGAGCCCCGACCGTAGCGTACGGGTTCTAGATGGCTGCTTTCATCGGCATGGTATACCGAACCAATGGCAATGCCTTTGGTCAGGTCTTTTTCTTTATCGAGGTTCACATTGAAAATGAGGCTTTCGTTATTGGTACGCACATCATCACCCACCCTGTCGCTTAAATTGGGCAATGTGGTTTTTTTCAATTGTAATAACAATTTGACAGTACCAAGAACGCCACCCGAGAAAATGACTGCTTTACTGTGCACAGTCGTTCTTCGTCTATTAAGCAATGAAGTTGAACGCTGAAAAGTAATGCTATAGCCATCAGACCCATCGGATTTACCAATAGGTTTAACTCCGATTACTTCATTTTCAGCAATTATTTTAAGGCCTTTGTTAAGCGCGAGGTGCAGGTAATTTTTATCCAACGAATTTTTGGCATTGTATCTGCAACCCGTCATGCAGGCACCGCAAATATTGCAACCTGTACGTTCGGGGCCTTCACCATTAAAATACGGATCGGGGAATGTTTTATCTGCTTCTCCAAAAAAAACAGAAACATCGGTCGGTTCAAAATGATCACCTCTTCCTTCTTGAACAGCAAGCTTTTGTAGCAGATTGTCGCCCAATTCTAAGTACGGGTTTTTTGCAGCACCCAGCATTTGCAGAGCTGTTTTATAATGTTGCTTTAGGACCGTTTCCCAATTTTCAAGTCCATTCCAACTGCCTGTTTTGTAAAATGCGGGTTTTGGATTGGGAAGCGTGTTGGCATAAACCAGAGAGCCACCACCAACACCCACGCCACTTATTATTCCCACATGCTTAAAAAAGGTCATTTTCATAATTCCAAAAAACCGTAAGGAAGGAAGCCATAACCATTTTTTCAGATTCCAGTTGGTTTTCGGAAAATCATCTTTTTGGTACCATTTCCCTTTTTCGATGAGCAAGACTTTGTAGCCTTTTTCGCAAAGCCGCAAAGCTGAAACAGAACCTCCAAATCCGCTTCCAATAATTACAAAATCATAATTTGTATCAGACATTATTAGTTTTCTTCAATAAATTGGTATAAAGACCAAAAGAACTATATATAAGTAGTGTAAAGCCCACAAGGTATATTACTGAGCTAAACATTTCAGCAGAATAATTTATTATGACAAAGCCAAGAATAATAAGCATAATGCCTGTTAACGTAAAGAGCCACATCATTTTTTCATTTTTTTTATCCAGCAAACCTGAAGTAAGAAAAAGAATACCCATCCATGCTATCCAAAAGGAAAAAACAATAAGGAAAAACCTTTCATCACTTTGTGGATAAGTAAATAACACTATCCCGGCAAATCCGTCAGAGATTAATTCCATAATCACTTTGTCGTTGATCTGTTTGTCAAAATTCAAAAACAAGAAAATTACAGTTAAACCAGCTGAAATACTAAGTGAGATGGCAAACAAAGCAGAAAATCCATCCATTTTTTGATTGAGGAAGATTGCGGCTAAACCAGTTAATAATAGTGTAATGAAACGAATTGTTCGTAAACTTAAATTCATAATTACTGATTTAATTTTAAACTATTCCTTTACAAATTTAAAAAAGAAATAATGCCTCATAAATTTGTCTGAAATTTGAGTTCCTTCCAAAATGATAAAATTTCAGTACAAATTAAAAAGACCATTTCATGTCAAGGAAATACATCTGTCCAATATCCCCGTATTCGGTTAACGAATCACCCCAGAATATTTGACCGACGAGCATTAATGACATATTATCGGTAAGACTAAAGTTAACTGATGGACCAACAAAACCAGATCCATCATATGGATTATAAATACTTGCTAAATCGACACTAATAAGCGGGGTAGCAGGGTAGGAGATTTGTCCGAATAAATCCAACCTGGAGCGCGTTAAGTTTTTTACATTGAGGCTGCTGCTGTATATAGAAGAAAATGAACCGAGTATATTTTCAAAACTTGCATTTGCCGGGCCTGTTGCACCCTCACTGTTATATATACCTGAGAAGTTTATAAAAATGCTATTTTTAAACGTGTAGTTGATTCCTATTGAAGCAACAAAAACTCCGCTTGTGTCAGCAAAATGATCCATATCCCTAAACCACGAGGCTTCACCAGTAAATCCGGCTCCGGCAATTGATCCGGCCCATCCTAATCCTGCTGTTATGTCAGTTTCCATAACGCCTCCAAATACCTGAAAGTCGTAATTCCATTTATTAAACCGATACATGGCTGCAGAAGTTAATTTCAATTCTTCTTTTATGTTTGTCGAGTCTATCCTTGTTTGTATATAGCTTAATTTTCCGGCCAGTTGTATCGAAGAAAAGCCCCGCGAATAGTATTCCATCAAAATGGCATCGCTACCCGGACGCTCAACGTAATTAAAGTCGAAGAAATTATAAGCATTAAAAATGTCGTTTGGATTCCATATCAGGTTGGTCCCCCAATTTATTCGTTGTCGGCCAACAGTCAATTCAAACTTCTCCTTAGTCCATTTAAAGTTAGCCCTGTCGAAGTTTGTATAGAGAATGTACGAATTTGCACTGGCAATTTTAAAGGTAAGGTCAAAATAACCCGGGTCATAGGTAACCAGATCAGCATAATCTAATCCTGCCAAATCAAATAACTTGTTGTAGGTTGCAACCATAGGCCCGTAAGTGAAATTGTTACGCATACCTACATAAAACTCAAAATTGCGATGTGGTGCATACCAAAAATTGAACCTGTTATATATTGTTGATTGATTTTGCCATTCAGATATTCCTAGTGCTTCATATATATCATTTTGAGGTGGTATCCAGGTGTTATTCAGATATTCCAGAAAACCTGACATTCTGAATTTTTTCTGTTCCTGAGCTTTTAACTTAATAGTTATAGCAGAAATTGTCAGCAGCAGAATAAAAAATAAGTATCTACCCCTTAACTTCATCGTTTATCTCTCAAACCGTTCATCCTTTATTATTTTTCCGTCGTCAATGGTAATAATTCGCCTGGCTTTATCCATAACGCGCTGGTCGTGGGTGGCAAAAATGAAAGTAGTATTGTACTTCTTATTCATTTGCGACATCAACTCCAGTAATCCGCTGGTGGCCGTTGAATCGAGGTTGGCAGTGGGTTCGTCTGCTAGGATAAATTCCGGTTTGGAAGCCAGTGCTCTGGCAACTGCAACACGCTGTTGCTGTCCGCCCGAAAGCTTTGCCGGCCGGCTTTTAATACGGTCGCCAATTCCAACAGTTTCAAGTAATTCCTTCGTGCGTTGTTCTCTTTCTTTTTTAGGTCTACCCTGCAAATGCATGATGAATTCTACATTCTCTCCGGCTGTGAGTACAGGGATGAGGTTATATGACTGAAAGACAAAGCCAATGTTGTTCATCCTGAAATCGATCAATTTCCGGGAGCTTAGATCCCAGACGTTTATACCGCCAATTTTCACCGATCCTGAAGTGGGCCTGTCAAGCCCTCCGAGCATATTCAGAAAAGTTGTTTTTCCGGAACCTGATGGTCCGACTACGGCTGTAAATTCACCTTCTTCAAAATTGATGGTAATACCGTTGACCGCCTTTACCTGCACCTCGCTGCTGTTATAAATTTTTACGAGGTCTTTTATTTCTATAACATTCATGATGCTAATTTTTATATTTTTTATTCTTTTTTATTAATTCTAACTCAATAATTAATCACTAATTGTCTAATTATTCCATCCTCAACGCATCTGCCGGATCATTCTTTAATGCCTTGTATGCAGGATAAAGTGCCGCAATCACACCGGTGAAGATCACCATGATAGTTATATTTACCAGCATCATCGGATCAAGGCTCATATAAACGTAAGCATCGTAACCCAGTTGTTCATAACCCTGTGCCCACATGCTAAGGTCAATTGGTTCAACTGATTTCCATTTTGAGAAAAGGGCACCGATAATGATCCCAACTACACCTCCTGTCAATGAAAGCAAGGTGGATTCGAGGATGATCATGAAGAAAATCCTCATTTTATTCATCCCGATGGCCATCAGCATGCCTATCTCTTTTGTCCGTTCCATCACCACCATTAGCATGGTGTTGATGATTCCGAAAAGAAGTGCAAGCAAAATGATGATGATAAAAATGTACATATAGAGATCCATCGCTTCGGTTAGGTAGTTCATCTCCGGCCGCAACGATTTCCAATCCAGCACCTCATATCCGGTAGCAAGTTTTTTTATGCTTTCCTCCACAAGGGGGAGGTTTTCATTGTCATCAATATTGATCGCAATTTCATGTGCTGCACCTTCTGGTAATTCAGTTAGTGACCGAATATCAGCTGCTTTTACAAAAACATGCGATTCATCATACATGTTATTATTGGTTGTATAAATGCCTGAAACCCGGAATAACCCACTAACAACATTATTAGCAGTATCCTGTAAAGTAATTACGATCCGTGTCCTGATTTTAGCATTAAGCTTTTCTGCCAGTTTCTTCCCGATCACAACCGGGTTTTTCTTTATGCCTTTAAGGTATTCACCTTCGATAAGCTTTTCGCTGAGGTTGGTAACTTTTGGTTCATTTTCAAAGTCCACACCGGAAACCAAAACACCGGTAGCAGTCTCAGCCGTTGCTGCCATCGCCTGTACTACAATCCGTTCGGTGGCACCGATAACATTTGGTATTTTTCTGATTTCAGAAACCAGTTGTGTTGCATCGGGCATATATCCCTTAAAGTCAGAGTTCTGTCTGAATCCTTCTTTATGGATTTGAATATATGACAATTCCGTTTTGATAACTTTTTGGATACGCTGCTCGGCAAGTCCTTTCATAAAAGCTGTTGCTGCCACACCGGCAAAAATGCCAAGTGCTATGGAAAAGATGATGACCAGGCTTCTGACCTTGTTCCTCCAGATGTTTCGCCATGATATTGAGAAAAGCATGATTTTACTTTTTAATTGTTTAAAATGAATTATGCCCTTAGGGCTTTCGTTAATTTTAGAGTGAATGATTTATAAATAGGTAATATGCCTATTATCAATGTAATTATAAAAACAATAAAGGCCTGCATGTAAAAAACCTCGGGATGCATTGAGAAAGTGAATTGTGGTTCAATTCCCATCTCGATAAATGATTTAGCCACATCACCGGTTATTGCAATCGGATTTTTAAAGAAGTAATAAGCAAGGGGAATACTTGCTGCAATTCCAGCCAGTGCACCTAAAATGCCCATCATTAAAGTTTCAAAAAATAAAACCAATCCCAAACGGATACGTTGCATACCGATGGCGATCATTACGCCCATTTCTCTTTTTCGTTCAGATATCATCATCAAAATGGTGCCGAATACACCAAAAGTGATAATCATATATAAAATCCCTTTCATCACTAAACCACCTGCCCTGTCGGCTTCAATCATCGAAACGAGTTCCGGTTGAAGCTCAGACCAGGACATCAACATATAAGGAGCATTAATTTCCTTTTTCAGATGTCGCATGGCTGTAGGTAAGTGGTAATGATCTTCCACCATCATCACGAGAGATGTCAGCCGGTTTGGTGCCGAGAAAAATTCCTGGCAGGTATTTAACTCCATGTAAACAAACTGTTTGTTCAATTCGGGTGAAGGGAATTTTAAAATGCCTTTTACAGGATACAAACCTGCTGCCATCACACCATGGTACCCCTGACCGTATAACACAAGAGTATCGCCAATTCCAATTTTCAAATATTTCGCCAGGTCAATAGCCACCATAACACCATTGTCACCTGATGAAAGATATGATCCTTCATGCACCCATTTTTCCAAGTTGGTAACAAGGTTTTCCGGAGTTGGGTCAACACCGATAATTATGGCTCCTTTTGTAATTTCATCTGAAGAAGTCAAGGCAAAATATTCAAGTCGTGGTGTGAAATGAGTTACTTCTTTTTCGTTCTCAACAATATTTCGTAGTGAGTCATTCATTTCGAAAGTGTTGTTGATGGTTTTATTTTCATGGTATTCTTCAGTGAATATCTGCATATAGCCCGAATAAAATTTCACTACATTATCAATCATCGTTCCGTACGATCCGTCCTGCATCGACGTCATAACTGATGCGAAAAGCACACCAAAAAATACCGACCCACTTGTAATAATGGTCCTCCAGGGTTTACGCCACAAATTCCGCCATGCCATGATGATGTTTTTCATCGATATATTTCTTTTTTATGCCCTTAAGGCATTTACAACATTTAATTTAGCTACAAAATAAATTTGATATATAGAGATCAAAGCAAAAATTACAAAAACAGTGATGGCAGGTGAAATAAATATCTCCAATTCAGCACTGAATTTCAGAATCGGTTCAAAACCCATTGATTTATATGTTTCTGCCATTTGCCCGGTAACATGTATCGGGTTTTTATAAAAATACCAAACCAGAGGGAAACTTCCCGCTATTCCGCTGATCACACCAAGTATGCCAATAAAAAAAGATTCAATGATGATCATGATCATAATCCGTGTCTTTTGAAAACCGATAGCAATTATCACTCCCAATTCTCGTTTTCGTTCATGCATTAGCATAATAATTGTTGCTAAAACACCAAAGCCTATTATCATAAAAAGTAATCCTCTGATCACCTTGCCGCTTGCCAGTTTACCCTCAATTAAACTGATGAGTTCAGGTTGAAGTTCGTCCCAGGAATAGATTTTCAGGTTTTCGGACAGAATTGGTTTTAGCTCTTTAATGGTTGGTTTAACATCATCAGGAATGTTTACCATCAGCACATATGAAGTAATTTGACCTGATAAGCCAAGAAATTCCTGGCAATTCTTTATGTCCATATAAATTACTTGCTTGCTGAGATCGGGGAGGGGAAAGTCGAGAAGACCTGCTACCCTGTATATTCCGGCAGCACTTATGCCGTGATAACCCTGCCCGATTAAAACAAGGGAGTCGGATACATGGATGTCAAGGTTTTCAGCAAGCACTTTTCCGATTAGTATATCTTTTGACCCTGAACCAAAATATTCACCATTTCCAATCCATTTGGCGATACCTGAAATGGCTTGCTCTTTTTCTGGTATAACGCCAAAGATCATGGCAGGATAACTGTTGGTCTCTGAGCCTGCTAAAGCAAAAGTTTCTATCCGTTTTGTGTATTGTGTGATGTTTTTATTAACGCTAATTTTGGTTTCTAAATTATCTGTGGAATGAAAACTGTTGTTGATGCTTCTTAATTCTTTAAAATCAGCTTCCTGGATTTGTATGTATCCGGAATAGAACCGAACCATATTGTCAACCATGTTTTCTAACGAACCTTGCTGCAAAGAAGACATAAAAACAGCAAAGAAAACTCCAAAAAAAATGGAGGCGGCTGTGATCAATGTCCTGCGGCTGTTGCGCCAGAGGTTACGCCATGCTATTTTTAAAATATCTTTCATTGTTATTCATGGTCATTGGAGACAAACTGCCAACTGCCGGCTGTATCCTCTATCTAACCTTCTTCATGTTTTGTTTACTGAAAAAACTATCATCAATAGGCTCATTAAATATTGAATTTTTGAAGTAAATAATAGTTTTCTCGTTTTCTTTATCTGCTGGTATCAAATCTATTTTAGACGGAAGGTTACGATCACCGAAATTTTTAATATCGTAGGCATTTTGAGTATTCTGCAGGTAACCATCTTCATCATAGTACTCTGATTTCCATAAAAGGTATCCATCTATAGTAACCCACGAAATAATTTTTCCCCAAACAACGGCTGCATCTTCGTGCGGGATCAATTCGATTTTATAACATGCCTTCTTGCGGACAGTTTCTTCAGCTAAAAGTGTATGGTCATAATCAACAACAATTGAAGATTGTTTTACCAGGTCATCATTGGTGAAATCCGATCCCATCCATGATTGCATCATCATAGAAGGCGGGATTTTGATCATCCTTGAAATAGTAGGTACATAATTCCACATTTCTTTATCAACTTTCAGGAAAACCTGCCCTTTCTCTTTAGCAGGGGCTGTGATGTAAATCATAAAGTACTTATCGCCTTTCGACCAACTTTTCATAGAGACAGTGCGTTCCCACTTTGGCCTGACAATGGTCATTGTCATTTCACTCTGCATGGTTTCACCGCGGTTCTTCTCATCGGCGATTTTAATAATTTCTTTAGCAGAAAGTTCCTGTGACTGTAATTCATATACAGGAATTAGTCCGCTGCCCATGATTACAACACTTATTAATATGATTAATGTCTTCATTTTCGTTTTTTTATCGGTTAAACAAATCGTTCGATTACAAGTTTTTTCACTTCATCAAGGGGGTAGAGATCAGGATTGAATACATAATTGAATCCTATCCCGTCAAAAATGGCTCCTATAAGTACAGCTTCCAACATTGGATTTTCAGCACCTTTATTTGTGTAGTAATCGACCAGGATCTTCATAAAAGGAGCAATTACTTCTTCTATTTTGCTCTCAAATAATTTCCAGACAGCAGGTTGCATCATCAATGCGAAATATAATTTATAAAAGTTACGTTTCCTGCTCATAAGATTAAAGATCTCATCAATGAAATAGGTGAATTCCTCCTTAGTCAGTACGCCGTCTTTGTTAGGATCGAACAAGCTGAACATCTCATCAATTCCATCCGTCATAAGAGAGGTCAATAAATCTTCTTTGCTTTCAAAATAGTTGTACATCAAGCCTTTTGAAATGCCCACTTTTTTTGCAATCATACTAATCGATGCACTCTCATAGCCATACTCAGAAAATACTTCCAGGGAAGTATCCATGATAGCTTTTCTTCGCTCTTTACGAATCTTATCAATCTGTTGTGGCGTACGAGGTGACATAATTTATGACTGAACGGTCGGTCAAAAATAAGAATAATAAATCAAATGTCAAGTTTTTTTTGAAAAAGTTTCATTATTTAGATTCGTTATAGTTGAAATAAGTATTTTTGTTTTTGAAAAAAAAACATTGGATGCATGCCAGTTGAATATGTTCTATTAGTTAATAAAAATGATCAGCCATTAGGAACGATGGAAAAAATAGCTGCTCATGAAAAAGGAGAACTCCACAGAGCTTTTTCAGTTTTTGTTTTCAACAGCAGGGGAGAACTGATGCTTCAAAAAAGGGCCTCGGAAAAATATCATTCCGGTGGATTATGGACAAATACCGTATGTAGTCACCCAAAAGCGGGCGAAGAGGTCACAGCATCAGCAAAACGTCGGATGATGGAAGAAATGGGATTTGAATGTGACATTAGCAATGCATTCACTTTTATTTATAAATCTTATGTAGGAGATGGACTAACTGAGCATGAGTTTGATCACGTTTTTATCGGATATTCAGATACCAAGCCCAATCCTAATCCGGAAGAAGTTGAAGATTGGAAATATGTGGATATAGACTGGTTGGTGAAAGATGTGGAAGAATATCCTGAAAATTATACGGTATGGTTTGTTATTGCGCTTGCTGAATTAAAAAAACATTTAGACGACGCGTCAAGTTAGTATCTGTGCTTCTGAAAAAATTTTGATTTTTTTAGGAATTTCATTAGGAATCGTATTCATCTTAATTCGGTTAAATTCGAACTTATTTCAACATAAACTCTTTGACAGATGAATTGCTGGGAAACTGGTAAACTTTTAATCCGAACTCGGGAATGGAAGCTAAAATATGATCAAAGATATCCGATTGAATATCTTCGTATTCAGCCCATTTTGTAGTGGTTGTGAAAATATAAATCTCAATTGGTAAGCCCTTTTCGTGTGGCTGTAACTGACGCACAAGGAATGTCATCTCATTATGAACATCGGTACGGCTTTGTAAATATGCTTTCAGATATGCCCTGAGTACCCCGATATTGGTCTGCCGCCGGGTGTTAACAAGCGAAGACGGATCTATATTGAATTTTTTGTTGTATTCTTCCAGTTCTTTTTCTTTTTTCTCAAGGTAAGGTTTCAGGACAACGATCTTATTGAATTTCTCCATCATCTCTTTTGTGCAAAAGCTGATGCTGTCCATGTCGATATATATAGAGCGCTTAATCCGCCTGCCCCCTGATTCTTCCATGCCACGCCAGTTTTGGAATGAATCGCTTATTAAGCTGTAAGTAGGAACGGTTACGATAGTTTTATCCCAGTTCTGGACTTTTACTGTTGTTAAATTAATTTCCAACACAATTCCATCAGCTCCGAATTTAGGCATGGAGATCCAATCGCCTATGGAAAGCATCTTATTGAAAATCAGTTGCATCCCACCAACAAATCCCAGTATTGGATCCTTAAAGATCAGCATAAGAATAGCTGACATGGTTCCCAGACTGATAGCTAAAGAACTCAGGTTTTGATTAAACAGGTTTCCAATGATAATGAGCCCGCCAATAAGGTAAATAATGATTTTAATAATTTGAACTAAACCTTTAATCGGGTTGTCTTTAGCAATCTCATACCGTTCGTAAAAATCGTTAAGGGTAGAAAGCAAACTATCCACTATTAAAATAACGATCAGAATAAAAAATATCTCTAGAATAGCATTAAAAATATTTACGAAATCAGGAAAAATAGTTAAGGCGTCATCAGAAAAGTAATAAAGAATAAATGCTGGTACGAGGTAGGATAATCGCCTGAAAAATTTATGTTTGATAAGCAGGTCATCAAATTGGTTTTTTGATTTCTTGAAAAGAGGGATCAGTAATTTCCGTATTATTTTCCATGTAATGTAGTATGCGAGAAGCGAAAATAACAGCAAAAGGATAAAAACCGCTAGCTGGCTTAAGTGGTTTGAATGATTCTCAGACAATCCAATGTCTAACAATAGTCGTTTGAAAAATTCTTCCGTTAAATTGAGAAACCTGATCATAAGTTATAAAGTAAATTGGATTAAGATTATTTTGACTCAATAATCTATGTTTCGATCTATAGTTTAGAAACAGCTTCTAAATATTTTTCACGTATGAATATTAGTTTCCCCTGGCAGAATTCTTTATCATAAATACGAACAAAGTCCATCAAACCATTTTCTGAATAAACACTTGTTTGAGCAGCATCATAATGCTTATCTTCAACATTATACCTGATGTCCATTGTGATCTTTTTAAAAGTATTCCATCTTAGCTGAATAGGGATACTTAAATAAGCCATTTGATTGTCATCCATATCTGCATAAATTCCCACAACAACTTCTTTTAATTTAAAAAATCTCCTGACTTTAATCAGGGTTGTATAGGGAGTTACTTTTCTTTTTCTTTTAAAGCTGATGCCATATTTCTCAAATTGTTTCACCACATCACCAACAAAATGATAAGACAGGTTTTTAAATCTGATAAAATGTACGTCTTTATTTTGAAGATTAAGAGTTCCGGGAGCTGCATCAAAATCAATTGACAGTTCTTTTTTTACTGCCTGAATGCATCTGATGATTCTTTCATCATTATACATGAGTTTTGTGATAGCAAAAATGGAATCCGGTTCCAGCTTCTCAGGAATAGTTGAACCATGATAGCCTGGGAAGGGAAGTCGGCATTCAAGCAGTAAAATATTAGAAAAAGTTTCATTTTCAACAGATGCTATTTTTTCTTCTTTGATAATTGTACCAACAGTTTGATAAATTTTATTGCTCATAATATTATGATGTTGTTAGTTGATTCGTGCTTTGCTAAAATATAAACATTTTTGTTATTCAGGAAGATTTCTTTTGCATGATAAAGAATAATTCTCGTTCCTTGCGTGGTTTTATTGAGTTGTGGGCTATTTCCATTGTAATAATATCCAAAAAGGGACTAAAAATTTCTCTGTAAATATTCTCATTACCACCGAAGGGAGGCCCCTGGAAATCAAACTTATGTGTAAAAAGAAGTCCGACGAGCTTCCCATTTGGTTTTAATAACTCGTATATTTTATCAGCGTAGGCATTCCTTTGACCGGGTATAATTGAGCTAAAAAAAGTTTGTTCAACGATTAAATCATATTGCCCCTGATATTCAAAAAAATCTTCCAGTATAAGATGAGTTGAAGGGAATTCAGGGTATCGTTTTTTAAAGCTATTTATGCTTTCTGATGAATAATCAAGTATGAAAACATTGGGGAATCCATTTTTATAAAGATATTCGGCTTCATAGGCATTTCCAGCTCCCGGAATAAGGATCATAATTGATTTATTTACAAGCTGATCAAAATATTCTTTTAATGGGGTGGATACATATCCTATATCCCAACCTACCTTACCCTTTTTATACATTTGGTCCCAATCGTAGTTGGTAAGTTCATTCATAATTTAAACCGGATAAAAAAATTCATTTATTGTTCAGGTGCAAATACAGGATCCCAGGGTGGAAGCAGCGTGGCTTCCTGCTCAAGTATTTTTAACACATCCTCGTCAATGTATTTTTTATTGATAATCAGCCTGAACATGTATTCGTTAAACCATTCGTCAGTCATGGTAAGAAAACCTTCATGTCCCTTTTCTTCTCCCCAACTGTTCTCCAAAAGCCACTTATCAATAGTGCCATCTGGTAGAATGTTCACCCCGGATAAAGCCATGCCATGCGTTGAGCCGCTTTCGAAAGTGAGCATTCGCTCCTTTTTATTCATCCCGAAATCTATTCCTAACAAGTCGCTATAATTGTAATTATTCAAATCAAGAGTGCCATTTTTACTGTCAAGTTGTTTGCCCACATCACATGAAAAATACATAGATTCTTTTTTGAGTATTGATCTTTTAGCAAATTCTTTAATTTTTTCGTTTGGTAGGTTAATATATTTCCAATTAGCACCTTCTACAAGGTTTCTGTCAAATTCTACTTCATAAAGTTTATCATACTCCCTCATCGGGTCATTCATGAACATAACATAGTCGTCCAGGTTAACACCAATAATCTCTTTATAGAATCCTTTTGGAGTGTATGTTTTCAGATCGCTAATTTCTCCGTCTGAGTTTTCGTATTGCCAAACAAATGATTCAGGTGGCTCACCAAGTGTAAGAACCAACATCCTGTAAATTTCTTCAAGCATTTTCATTTTGGCTTCAATTTTATGCCCTTCATGCATTTTTGAAAGAGCTAACACGCGTAATTGCAATCCCTGTTCTCTTAATTTCCTTTTAATTAAACGGCGCATCATGGCAGTTTTTTCACTTTGGTATGTGTTGGGCATTGCTGATTGTGGGACAAGTCCGTATTTTTTAACGATATCGGCAAATGTTGTCCATTGTCCACCATCTCCAATGGGGTTTTTAAACAGCCATTCTACTTTCCTGTCATCCATTGGCAGATAAGCTGTACTGATGGCAATCTCCATGAACAAATTGGCTTTTTCCAATTGGTCCCAGAAAAAATTATAGGTTTGTGAAAATTCAAATTCCTCAATCTTATATTTTTCCTGAACCAACGGCCTTAACGTGTTAAGTCCTGTGTATAACCAACAGCGTCCTGATGATTTTTGATTTGTTATAGCTTTTGTTTCTACTACATCCGAGAAATAATGATTTAGTTTTCCGTCATTTTCCCGATTGATTGCCAGCTTTTTAATGTCGTTGTGCGTAATGGCATTTGTCAGCGCAACATTGTCTGGTATTTTCTTGAAACTCTCTCTCAGGCGATTGATAGTCTCTTCATTTAATACGCCTTTAGTTTCCTGGGCAGATGCACTTGCTACAATGATAAACAGTAACAAAAAGTATAAGATCTTATTCATATGTAAATGGTTTAATAATTAATTCTGTAATTGTTATTCGGATTGCCAAATTTAAGGATCATTTTAATATCTGATGTTAATTGAAGCGGTTAAAGTTTAGAATTTACTAAATGAAGTCTTGAGTTAGAGTATTTGTCAAATATTATTGAAGAAGATTATCTATCCATATTTATTTATAGTTTTGCCTCCTTTCGATAAAACTAAAAATTTACATAATTATGCCGAAAAATTATTTTAAAAGTTATCCTGATGAAAAAGGATTTTATGAAACATACGGTGGTGCCTTCATTCCTCCTGTTCTTGAAAAAGAAATGGAACAGATCACCAATGCTTATTTTTCAATTAGTAAATCACATAATTTTATATCTGAACTTAGGAGTATTCGCAAACATTACCAGGGAAGACCAACACCAGTTTATTTTTGTAATCGCTTATCGAATAAATATGGAGGGAGAATTTATTTGAAGAGAGAGGATTTAAATCATTCGGGAGCACACAAATTAAACCATTGCATGGGAGAAGCTCTTATAGCCAGGCATCTTGGAAAGAAGAAACTGATTGCAGAAACTGGCGCCGGTCAGCATGGGGTTGCATTGGCAACGGCTGCGGCTTATTTCGGGTTGGAATGTGAGATTCATATGGGAGAGGTTGATATGGTCAAAGAACATCCCAATGTAGTTCGTATGGAGATTCTTGGTGCTAAAGTTATCCCTGTTTCTGAGGGTTTAAGAACTCTTAAAGAAGCTGTTGATTCAGCATTTAATGCTTATCTTGAAGATCCGGAGAACTCCTTATATTGTATTGGTTCTGTTGTTGGGCCCCATCCGTTTCCCATGATGGTAAGGGACTTCCAGAGAGTGGTTGGAATTGAAGCTAAAGAACAGTTTTATGAAATGACCGGCGAATTACCTGACAAAGTTGTTGCCTGTGTTGGTGGCGGTAGTAATGCTATAGGAATCTTTTCGTCATTCCTCGAAGATGACGAATGCGAGATTTATGGTGTTGAGCCATCCGGCAGATCACTTGATCCTGGTGAACATGCAGCAACTATGACCTTAGGAAAGCCGGGAGTTATTCATGGTTTCAAATGCTATTTATTGCAGGATGAAAAAGGAAATCCTGCTCCTGTGTATTCTGTAGCAAGTGGCCTCGATTATCCCGGTGTCGGTCCAGAACACAGTATGCTTAAGGATTTGAAAAAGGTAAAATATGATATTATAAATGACAAAGAAGCTATTGATGCTTTTTATGAATTAAGTCGTCTTGAGGGAATTATTCCTGCACTTGAAAGTGCCCATGCTGTAGCTTATGCCATTAAATTGGCGAAACAGAACCCGAAAAAATCTATTCTTGTGAACTTAAGCGGACGTGGTGATAAGGATATTGATTTTGTGGTAGATACTTATGGCTTACCTAAAGAGTAGGGGTGAGTTCAGAGTTCAAACTTTAGAAATTAGATATGTTATTCGGAGGTTGTTTTGATTTTATCAACCTCCGGATAGCTTACACTTGTAATCCGCTTTTTCCAGCAATTCTTTGACTTTTTGCCTGAAATCACCCTGGATCAGTATTTCCCCATTTTTTACGCTTCCTCCAACGCCGCATTTTGATTTTAGGGTTCTCCCTAATTCTTTAAGGTCTTCGTCTGTTCCAATAAAATTTGTGATCAGGGTTATCTTTTTACCCTTTCGCTGCTTCTTGTCAAGACTTATGATCAGCTTTTGTTGCTGTGGAGGCAGAGTCTCCACTTCATACTCATCAGAGTCATCAAAAGGAATAAAATCAGGGTTTGTTGAATAAACAATTCGTTGATTAGTTTTCTTTGCCATTTTTGGGTATAATTATCTTAAGAGAAAGGGGAACTACTTTTACTTCTAATTTTTTACTCATTTTCACAGCCTCACCATCAATGTTTACATACTTTCCTTTTTTTCGCTCAACTGTCACCTCTGCAGCGGGTATAATGTCGACATGCTGTGATTTGTCAATTCTTTTCAAAAATACGAGATTTGTAATTAATGGCATTTCAAATAAATTTGGTTTCTGCACAATGCAGATATCCAGCATACCATCGTCTAATTTAGCGTTTGGTGCAATTTGAGCATTATATCCAAACTGATTTGAATTGGCAAAAGAAATAAATAAAGCTTTGGTTTTAATCACTTTCTCATTAATCTTCAGCTGATATGTTTTTGGTTGGTATTTAATGAATGAATTTGTTACATACTGCAGATAAGTTGTAAAACCACGTTTTTTACTTGTGGCAAATTTTCTGGCAATCAATGCATCAAAACCCACACCGGCAATGCTGATAAATGCTTTGTCATTGATTGTGGCCGTGTCAATTAATTTGTAATGAGCCTCGTTGATAAGTTTAACAGCTTTAGGAATTGAAAGGGGAATTCCGACATGACGTGCTAAACCATTCCCTGATCCTGTTGGTATTATTCCAAGAACCGATTTGCTATGGATCAGGCATGATGCCACTTCATTGATCGTGCCATCACCACCAACGGCAACTATTATGTCTGTCTTCGCTTCAACAGCATCAGTAGCCAATGTTGTAACATGTATGGCAGACTCAGAATATTTGACATCAACAATGTATTTTCCCGAATTAATTCCGCTATTGATCTCATTAAGAATATTTTTTGATGATCGTTTGCCCGATACAGGATTGATGATAAAAAGGATTCTCTTTTTCTCTTTAATTTTATCAGGTAAATCAGCAAACTTCTTTTCCATTTTACGGACTTAATATCTTCCTGTTATAACTGTTTATTTGCCAATTACGACTTTTACTGCTCTTTTCCTTTCGTCCGCTGCGTTACCTGCTTCATCCGAAACATTAAATGTAACTTCGTAGTTACCTGCGACATTTACATTTACATTGTCATCGGTAACCAACCTGTCAGTTATTTCAATGGTGTCGCCATCAATAGTTATGTCCCAGGCAATGGCACCAGCGTCAACATAGGGCAGCCCCACAGCTGTATAAACAGGGTCATAACCAAGTAGTTCAATAAATGGTTTGGCTGTATCGCCTTCTTCTTTCTTGCAGCCAGCATGAAAAATAATGATGGCAGCTAGGATCAATAACAAATAATTTAGTTTTTTCATTTTCTTAATTGTGTTTTGCAAAATTACTCAAAACAACTAGTTGATATGTATTTATCATGTTGAAAAAATGCTTAATTGAAAAACTTATTTTTACTGCAAAAAATTGAATACATTTTTCACGGTTAAGAACTGTTATGCAAATACGTAAGAATTATCAAATCATAATATCATCACTCTTAATTTTTGTGTCGCTTTTTGTTTTTGAAAATAGTATAGCTCAAAGCAAAAAACATCCTTCTGATTATTTCAGGCCTCCATTAGATACACCATTATACTTATCAGGAACTTTTGGTGAATTGCGTACCAATCATTTTCATTCAGGTATTGATATAAAAACCGGTGGGGCAGAAGGGAAGAATATATATGCAATTGCTGATGGCTATGTGTCGAGAATAAAAATTTCAACCGGAGGATATGGAAAAGCTTTGTATATCACGCACCCTAACGGATATGTTTCAGTATATGGCCATTTGCAAAAATATAATAAACAGATTCAGGAGTTTGTTACATCATACCAGTATAAAAAAGAGAGTTTTACTGTTGAAATATTCCCGGAAAAAGACCGGCTAATAGTAAATAAGGGAGACGTGATAGCCATTTCAGGGAATACAGGTAGTTCTGCAGGCCCTCATTTGCATTTTGAAATTAGGGAAGAAGCTACACAGTATCCAATTAATCCGCTACTTTTTAAAAGTATAAAGATCAAAGATTACTACAGGCCCAAGATTTTGGAAGTAGCATTATATCCGGTTGATGAAAATGCAACAATCAATGGAAAGAATGATACAGTGTTTTATACTGTTGCAGGCTGGGGCGATGAGTATTATTTGAGAGATAAGCCGGAAATCACAGTGTCAGGCAGAATTTCATTTGGTATCAGAACGTACGACCTGATGAATGATATTCCAAATAAGAATGGTGTTTATACGATTGAAATGTTGCTTGATACAACGCAGATTTTTGGACTGAAGATGGATGAATTCTCCTTTTCAACTACACGTTATATCAATAGCCTTATTGACTTTGCTTATTATAAAAAAATTAAAAGGCGTGTGGTGAGAACAGAAATTGATACAAACAACAGGCTTAATACATATCAAAATGTTGTGTCAAATGGAATTGTTTCATTTGATGATTCATTAAATCACATAGTGAAATACGTTATTAGCGATCTGTATGAAAATACGGCTCAGCTGCAGTTTGAAATAAAATCTGTTATTTCGGATTCAGTTCCGAAAAAATCTGCAGGGAAAGAACAGAAAGGTGTTTATTTTGATTTTCGGAAACAACATGAAGTAGCAAATGGGAATATTGCATTATCATTCCCTACCAACGCATTTTACAAGTCATTTTATTTTGAGTTTATGGTTGATTCTTCCGGAGGTGATTCCTGCCCGTCCGGCAGGCGGGTTTCACCTGTTTATAAGGTGCATAATAAGTTTACACCGGTTCAGAAGGCATTCTCAATTAAAATCAAGCCCGATCACATTTCTGAAGGACTAAAGGACAAGATGTATATTGCCTTTACCAATGGAAATGATAATGGAAACGATAGTTATATAAGCTCAAAATGGCAAGAAGGATATTTAACAACAAAATCAAGAATACTGGGTGATTATTTTATAAAAATTGATTCAGTTGCCCCCGTGATTGTTCCTGTGAATATAGGTAAAGGCAAAGATATTTCAGGACAGAATACAATTAAATTGAAAATAAAAGACGGAGAAACCGGTATTAGCTATTACCGTGCTACATTAAATGACCAATGGATTTTAATGGAATACGATGCGAAAAAACGACTACTTACTTACCAATATGATCATAGGTTACAAACCGGTGAAAACAACTTCAAGCTTGTAATTAAGGATATGCTTGGTAATGTGTCTGAATATAAAGTGAAACTGATTTATCAATAAGGTTAAAGTTTTAGTTTTCCAGATTGATTATTTTTGCAATTACTAAAATTATAAATGTATAGCACATGAAAAAAATTGTTTTATTATCAACGATCTTTGTATTATTTGTCGGTATTAACTTCAGCTATGCCGGAGAAGATGACCTTGTTAAGCTGTTAACCAACGACCTTGGAATTACAAGTGAACAAGCTATGGGTGGAGCAGGTGCATTGTTTAATTATGCGAAAGAAGGCCTTTCATCCGAAGATTTTGACAAAGTATCTGATGCAGTTCCTGATATGGAGGGATATCTTGATGCAGTTCCTTCGTTGGGTGGGAGCAGTACCGGTTTGCTAGGCAAAGCAACGGAATCATTAGTTGGAATGCCGGCTGTTACAGCAGCTTTTGATAAGTTGGGATTAAGTCAGGATATGGTTGGGATGTTTACTCCTTTACTGGTTAAATATGTAGATGAAAAAGGTGGCGAAGCCGTAAGCGGTTTACTAACAAAAGTTTTTTCAAAATAATTTAACTTATTAAATAGATTCTAATTGCGTTATCGTGGCAGAATAACAAGCCTGCCGGGTAATCAATTACTAATGCTGTGATTAACATAGCATTAGCTGGTTTAGGCCTTGCGCTCTTCCAGATTTCCGAATCTGGAAGCAAGGGTCTTTGAATTTTTAATTCAGGGAATTATCTTTTTAAAGATTGTAAATCTTTAGCCTTTTATTTCGAGATCACAGATCTCGAATAGCGACGGTATTTGACTTATCAAAAAATAAATTAAAACTTCAGTTGCAAACTGCTTTTAATCTGTAGGCTCAAGATACTGTGTTAAAATCCAAATTTATTCTTAATTTATTTTCAACATATTTTATTAAATTTGACATCAACCGAAAGAAGACTTTGGTCGATGCTTTGATTTAAAGTCTATCTTGTGTAGTGG
>Ga0164313_10000466_pt1 | contig 32482 bp, 20 predicted proteins | sample GuaBasSedimGuay4_FD_113735 | JGI IMG/M metagenome (GOLD analysis project Ga0164313, IMG submission 113735) | Subseafloor sediment microbial communities from Guaymas Basin, Gulf of California, Mexico - Guay4, Core 4569-4, 0-3 cm | ecosystem: Environmental > Aquatic > Marine > Hydrothermal vents...
AACTTCGTTCAGCCACACCCGTGGCGTCAAGATCCTCGCCATTCACCTGGAGCCTGTCGATCTTCCGCTGGGCCTGGAACTTAACCTTGGAGACCAGCAGGCGATATTCAAATATCAACAGCAGGAGGAACAGTACACAAACCAACTCAGATCGGCCCTGGGTGGTCTGACGACCCAGGCAGTTGCAGCAGACTCCACAACATCGGAACTCAAGCAGGTAACTGTGTTACACGCCCAATTCCGCACTATGCCGGTGGGAGACGAACCCGTAGACCCGGAATCCTACCTCGAAGCGATCAGCCAGTGCCGTGACCAGATCACCGAGCGAATCGCTGACCTGGAAGGCCACATATCGCTCACCAGCAACGAAGAGCTCAATATCTGCTTTGGCGTACCCAATGCCCATGAAGACGATGCCCGGCGGGCGCTGCGCTGTGCTCTGTTGATACAGGAAGTCATCGACCGGTCCCGCATTGAGATCGCGCGCGAGTATGAGCTGGAAATAGATATTCGCCAGGGAATTCAATGCGGCCGGGTAGTGGTTCGAAATGTCCCCGGAAAAGGCCTTTCGATATTCGGCCAGTCGTCGAATGACGCGGCAGACCTGGCGAAAGAAGCCGAAAAAGGTCAGATTTATATCAGCGCTACCGTCCACCAGTTGGTTGGAAAAGCATTTGATTGCTACCACGTCGGGGAACAGTTGCTTGGCAGCAAATCGGTCGATACCTACCAGGTGCTCAAAGAATCATTGGTGCCTCAGCAACTCGACTCCTCCGGTTTTTCGGAGATTGTTGGCCGCGAACAGGAACAGGGTTCACTGCTCGATCGCTGGAAACTCGCGGCTGGCGGTTCAGGCCAGGCCGTACTGCTTTCAGGTGAACCCGGCATTGGCAAGTCCCGTCTCACCATGAGCCTGATCGATCAAATTCGGGACCTGGGAGAAGTGCAGGTCTTTAGCGGTATTTGCTCGCCCTACTTCACCCACACCTCTCTGCATCCATTTGTTGAAATCCTGGAAGGTATCCTCGGGCTGTGCCCTGAGATGCCCAATGAAGAGAAACTCGCAAGACTCGACGAATACCTGGCTGGTTTTCAATTTGGTCCGGAAAGCCCGACCAGGCTATTTGCCAAGCTGCTCTCGATTCCCAATGACTTACCCGTGCCACAAACAACACCTGAACTGGAAAAGCAAAGCCTGTTTGAATCCATCCTGAACCTCGCCATACAGGAATCACAACAACGCCCCGTACTGCTGGTCATCGAGGATATCCATTGGGCCGATGCCACAACACTGGAACTGTTGGGTCACCTGTTGGACTTACTGCCAACCACGCAGATATTTTGTCTGCTTAATTTCCGTGCGCATTTCACCCCTGAATGGGTAGCCAGGCCGCATATCAGCCAGTTGGCGCTGAACCGGGTGACGGACGAGGAAGCCAGGGCCATTATTCACTCGGTCGTGGGAGATTCAGCCCTGGACGAACAAACCCTGGCCACCATCATCTCCCGCGCCGACGGGGTGCCGCTTTTCCTCGAAGAAGTCACCAGGTCGTTGCTGGATTCGGGTGCGCTGAGGTCAGGGGCGAGCGACCTGGCAATTCCCATCACCTTGCAGGAATCACTGACGGCACGGCTCGATTTGCTCAAAGCTGAAAAAAAGGTTGCCCAGATTGCTTCGGTGATCGGACGCGAATTTGAACTTTCACTGCTTTCAAAAATAGCGCCCTTCAGTATGACAGAGCTCAGCGAATACCTGACCACGCTGGTGCGCAGGGACTTTGTGTTGCAACAGGGCATTGGCGCTTCAGCGAAGTACGTCTTCAAACATGCTCTGATGCGTGACACTGCATATGGTTCTTTGATGAAGAAGGATCGCCATGAGTACCACAAGCTCATTGCCTCGAACCTGGTCGCCGAATTCCCGGAACTGTGTGAACGCCGTCCGGAACTGCTGGCCCATCACCACGCTGCAGTTGGGGACCATGAAGGCGCGCTGGAATGGTGGTTGAAGGCTGGTGACAATGCAGCGCAAAATTTTGCCAACCAGGAAGCAGAACACCATTATCGCAATGCCCTGGAATCCATTCCAGCCATGGAAGGATCCACAGATTCCAAAGAACTGGAGATTTTGATGCGCCTGGTGCCATCGCTGGTGGCTAACACCGGATATGGTTCATCCGAACTTGAACAAACCTGCGAACGCGCCCTCGAACTTTGTGAACGAGCCGGCGACGACGCACAGACAGTGTTTGTACTCTATGGTTTGTGGATGTTTCATGTGGTGCGCGCTAACCACCCACAATCCCTGGAACTGGCTGAACGTGTCGCCAAATCTGCCGAGAGCATGCAGAATCCCGACCTGATACTCGAAGCCTCGCTGGCGCAAGGCATCGCAAACTTTTTCGTTGGCGAGTTCGACCATGCGCGCACTCAATTCGACCGCTGTATTGCTCTCTACGATGAAGAGGCCCACGCGAATCACGCTTACCTTTTCGGCCAGGACCCAAGGGTTATCGCACTGTCTTACCTGTCATGGTTACTGTGGATCACTGGCCACGAAGCCGAAGCGATTGAAGCCAGTGAATCCGCCCTGAAGTACGCCCGTGAACTGGGGCACCCCGTTAGCCTCGCCTTTGCACTGTCTTACGCTGCCTTTTTGCGCCTGTTTAAATCGGATTATGAAAGCGAGGCAAATTTTGCCGAAGAATTGATCACGCTGCGCGACAGCCATGGCATCCCGGAATTTTGGGTTGCTCACGGCAACGTGGCCCTGGCATGGCATCGGGGGGCTGTCCATGATGCACACGAAGCAGCGGATCAGATGCGAGATGCTCTCAAGGTGTTCAGAGACTCAGGTTCACGCTGCTTTCTGCCGTTATGGGACACCATTCATGCAGAGATATTGATCAGGGCCAACCGTCCGGACGAGGCCATGGAAATCCTGGACAAGGCCGAACAGGAGATGGCCGAGACCGGTGAACGCTGGTGCCTGTCGGAATGGCACCGGGTCCACGCGATGGCGCATCATTCGACCGGCAAAAAAGAGCACACAAAAAAAATATTTGAAGCAGCAGCTAATGTAGCTGAACAGCAAGGCGCTACCAACTGGTTGGGCCGTGTGAAAGCCTCACGTGAGATCCTCACGGGGTAGTAAGTTTACAAAAATAGTCCAAAGGACAAAAAAAACTTGGGAGTCATTAATGAGTATTGAAAATTTTTCGAAATTCTATGCGCAAAAGAAACATGAACTGAACCTTCTCTACAAGAGCAACGAGTTCTTGTATCCGAGTAACTGCCCCTGGCCTGAGCCGTCCTTTGATTACCCCTATGGCATGGGTCCCGAAGTGAACAACATCCCCAAGAAGGAAATGGACGACTGGTCCAAATACGTGGGTTCCTACTATCAGCACAATGCACTGGGAACGTCCGACGACCCGACGCCTTTTGGCCAGAAAGGTGCGGAATTCGCCAAGAACAACTTCATGAAATACGGGATAAGCGGTTACGCCAGCCTCACGGACGAAGCCTTTGTTGATCTCCTGTGTGAAGGGCTTTACAGCAAATTCCTCTGTCGCCTGGACCCCCAGGACACAGAGCTGTTTGGGATCGAGGATTCGGCTGAATATGAATACTTCAAATCGGATTATTCTTGCATGCGGGTGGTGCGAAAAACCTGGTCGAATGAATATGCCGCACCGACCATCGCGATCGTCCGCCGCAAAACCTCCGGACCAAAGTACGCTGACGAAGGAGCCTACGAACTGATTGCCGTTGCCTTGGCGAAACTGGACAAACCCGTGGATGAGGGCGGTGAATTCCATTTCTCAAAAGATATGATCTTCACCGCTGAAAAACATGGCAGCCACTCCGCCTGGTGGCTGGTGAAATACTTCGTTTTGCAGGGCGCGATCCACAGAATCAACCTGATCGATCATGTCAGGGTGCATTTTCCAACCGATCCCATCAATGCGGTCACCAAGTCCGTGCTGCCGGAGTGGCACCTCCTGCACCAACTCCTGATCCCTCATTTCTGGCTGCACCTGCCGGTCGACAACGCGGTACTGGAAGGTGAACGGTCACTAATCAATCGCAATAGCTGGTACCCGTGGAGCCCGTTTGTGGCCAAGGGTGATGAGATCAGGCGGCTGTTGCCCTACTCCTGGGCCGGAGAGGAGTTCTACAGCGATGACTTCAACTCATCCTATCTGCACTACCATTTCAGCCTTGACCCGGAGTCCGTACCGGACCCGCGGGACCCGGAAAATAAGCGTATTCCATCCTTTATCGGGCTGGGCGTATCACGCTATGGAAAATTCCTGCGGGAGTACTTCGACCCAATCCTGTCCTACACCACGGATGTCGTCTCCCAACTGCCGCCACCCCCCACCAGTCCGAACGATCATGAAGACGCATCCTGGCTGGAAATTCAACACTGGGCCTACGAGATTTCCAAATTCATGCCTGGGTTCCCCAATGAAACGACAATCTGTGAAGGGGACAATCTCGCCCGGGCATTGGCCGTAATTATCTGGAACGATGCTGTCTGCCATTCCGGGGACCACGGCGCATTGCACAAGATGATGGACGACTCCCCGGTTCCCTTCGTACTGCGCGTCCCGCCACCTTCCAGCACATCGACAGATGTCGAGGAAAAACTCTCCGACGCACTGGGTGAGGCCGGTTTCAAGTACCTCAAGGAAGGGATTCACCAGATGTTCAACCTGCTCAAAAACGCCACCAACCTGCCCCATATCGTCGAGAATTTCATCGAGAAACACCTTGAAAGCTACGTTGACAACATGGAACTGAAGGAAGGCACCATTCCCTTGTGCTGGCCGACGGATCTTATTTACGCAAAAATGGCGGACCTGCTGTTTTACCGGCCACACAATTGCAGTTTGCTTTACGACTGCCAGTACGAATTCCTGATCTCCGAGGAACAAAAGTCGGAAGAGCGAAAGAAGCTTGAAAAATCGTGGAAAGAACTCGGCAGGCCCGTATTGAGCACACCGCAGAAAGAAGCGCTAAAGGCCGCACGGATGAAATTCCAGGGTCTGCTTGATGAAGTGAACCTGAAATACTATAACGAAGACGGCTCACCCATCGTGGAATCACCATTTTTCGATGATGATACTGCGGCGCAACTCAACAAGTACGGCTTTCCCAAATTGCGGCCGGGAACCGGCGAAACCGATGACCCCAAAAAGGAAGCTGCGATACGCATGCAAGCCTGTATCGGCGCCGGAGTTCAGTACTAGGGAACCTCTGGAACGAGGCTAATCAGACCGGGCATTTGCTTGCGGCGAGAACATCACCGCCGCAAGAATGTCCGGCCTGAAAAGATGTGCTGGCGGTTTGGCCAGATGCAGCACGTTGAGAAAGCCCGTGTTAACAGCCGGATCATTTGCCGAGAGCCGTAACACACGATCCGTGTAACGCCCAAGTGGTTCTACCCAGAACGGGCGTTTGCCTGAAGCATCAGGATAGAGCAGGTCGTTACGCCCTGGCCGTATAGTGGATTAAATGAGCACAGGGCGTCGCCGATCACCACCAGCCCATCAGGCTTCCTGGTGCCAACACCGCTCGCACCGCCATTCTCAAAACTGATTCCGGTAACCGCAGCGCGTTCGAAACGAACATTGCCATGTTGCTGCAGCTTTTGCCGAACCTGGTACTCCAACAGCGGACGGCTCTGGGAATAGCCTTTCCAGAATCGCCGAACCCACAGTCCACAGCACGTGAATGTGATTTCCTTGCGGAACACCCTTGCGTGGTTCAGGGCCGGTCAATTGATCCTTTTCGATCACCACCACGGATTCGCTGTGAAGCCAGCACCCGCGCCGCCATCAGACCCGCGAGCCCGGCGCCAATTACTACAGCCTGTTTAACTTGCAAAAATCCTCCGATGCCAGTCAAGCACCCACTCTTCACAGTTGTTGTGCGGGCCGGTGCGGTCGATCACCAGGTAGTCACAGGTCCCGTCCAGGCTGATCTGGTAGTGGTGCCACACACCCTTGTGGAGATTAATACCCTGCTCACCATTTGAGATGAAGCCCCTGATGGATCGAATTTCCGGATCATCGCCCGGCGGCGCCACGATCACCGGGAACGACTGCCGGTGCAAGGGTATGAAGGCCTGGCTGCCCAGCGGATGGCGCTCCATTCGCTCAATCAGGAATGGAAGCGTGACGGCCTGGCTGCGATAGAGATGGACGGTGGTTTCACCATTCCCCTCAGCGGTATCGATCCGGGCCAGATCGGCAAATTTTTGTGTTCGTCCGTAATTGATGCTCTCCGGGGTCACACCCTGCCGCTGGATGACCTCGCCGAACGGCGCGAAGGCTTCCGCGGTCAATGGCTCCAGTTCCAGGCGCTCCGGTTTCAACAGAACTGCCTCATTCGTGATCCCAATGCCCGAACAGCCGCAGCCGGCTGACGCCGCCATCGGGATAGATATCAAAACGCACGTGGCTCACGGTACCGGCGTCAACAATCTCCTTGTCGAACAACTGCAAGCAATCGGGCCCCAGTTCGACGGGGGGCAAAATTTCCACCCAGCCTGATGAACCAGCTTCTATCTCTTCATCGGATGCGCCTGGTGCATGCAAGCCGTGTAGGGAACACTTTGCCGGGTAATTACCCTTGAAAAAAGCGGTATCGACTTCCACCCGGTGGATCTGGCCGGGGTGACCCAATTTCAGAATCACCCAGTCATTGCCGGGCTCGCGCCGCCGCCTGGTCTCCCAGCCATCACCCATGTTGAGGCCATGACCCGGCGCGATCAGGTTGGACATGTGCCCGAAATGCATATCGTTGCAATCCAGCGCCCGGCCACCGCGCACCATGGCGGCGAGATCCACCCACTGATCGGAACTGCGCACACTCCAGTCGCAATGTGCAACGCCGTAAACCCGTAGCCGCGCCACCCCGCCGTCGGGGAAGATATTCAGACGGGCATGGGTCCAGATACCGCGGTCCTGCACCGGCAGATAGTGATGCGAATCGCCATTAAGGGAGGTTTTTGGGATCAGGCTATGCCACTGCGTGTCTGTGCCCGGATCGCTGTCGCTGCGGCACACGTCGATCGATGCCTGCGGTGGATAGTTACCGGTGAAATGGCTGGTGTCGATATCCACACCATGAATGGTTCCGGCGCACAGTCGGATGATGCAATGATCGTGACCGGCCAAACGCTTGCGGCGGCTTTCCCATCCATCCATCCACTTGCCGTGGTCGTCAAACTTATCAGCGATAAAAACCGGTGATTCGGAGCTGATCAGGCACTCTTTGGGGGCAAAGAAATCATCTGTGGCCTCGATCACTTCGGCGCCCAGGCGCGGCTGTGCGAGATCGATGAAGCGATGAGCAAAGTCCGGTAAGGCCGTCATGATTCGTGTCCTGTTTTTTCCGTCAATTCCTGCAGGCGGAATTTGCCAATCCGGATCACCTGTTCCAGCGCTTCGGTGAATTCATCTTCGGGGGCATTTGTCAGTCGTGTCCTGAAGGACTCGATGATCTGCTCGCGGCCGAGCCCTTTGACAGCGATGATGAACGGAAAGCCAAACCTGTCCGAATAAGTACTATTGAGACATTCAAACTCTTCAAATTCCGCTGCGCTGCACTGATCCAGCCCAGCGCCGCGCTGCTCGCCGCGTGACTCGGAGGTGAGCTCTTCACCACTGGCAATGGCGCTGGCCAGTTGTGGGTGGGCGCGCAGCAGCGCCAGTTGATCCTCGCGATCTGCATTGCGGATCACTTTGCTGAAAGCTGCGTGCAGTTCCCGCATTTCGCCACTGTGTAAACCCTGTTCCCAGACCTGGGTGGCAATCCACGCTGAGTGCTCGAAAATACTGCCATACAGTGCCAGGAAAGGTACTTTATCCATCATTTACGCCCCGGGAATCGCCAGTTCCAGACGGGTGTTGTTGATGCCAGTGCCGGGCAATGTCGATACGCCGGCAAAACCATACGTCTTCAAAATTCCTGGCGTAACGTAGAAACCGCTCTAGCGCAGCAAAGCGCCCCGGCCTGCCGGCCAGGCGGCAGTGCAGTCCGACAGACATCATGCGCGGTGTTGTTTTGCCCTCGGCATAGAGCACGTCGAAGCTGTCTTTCAGATACTGGTAGAACTGTTCGCCACTGTTGAAACCCTGAGGACTGGCGAAGCGCATATCGTTCACATCCAGCGTATAGGGAACAATCAGGTGGGGTTCGCCAAAATCAAGGTTCCAGTGCGGCAGGTCGTCGCTGTAATCATCCGCGTCATATAGAAAACCGCCGGCTTCGACCACCAGGCGCCGGGTATTGGGACTGGTACGGCCCGTGTACCAGCCCTGCGGGCGTTCGCCCACTGCATCTTCAATCGCTGCAATCGCTCGCTGGATGTGCTCGCGTTCAACCGATTCATCCACATACTGGTAGTCGATCCAGCGGTAGCTATGGCTGCATATCTCGTGACCGGCTTCATGCAAGGCTTGCACCGGTTCTGGGTAGCGCTCCACCGCCATGCCGACCGCGAACACCGTGATGGGCACGCGGTATTGATCAAACAGTCGCTTCAAACGCCACACACCAACACGGCTGCCGTACTCGTAAATTGACTCCATGCTCATGTGGCGCACGCCTTCACGGGCATCGGCGCCAACCATCTCCGAAAGGAAAGCTTCGGACGCAGAATCTCCGTGCAGTACGCAGTTTTCACCGCCCTCCTCGTAGTTGAGTACCACCTGCAAGGCCAGCCGGGCGCCATCGGGCCACCCGGCATCGGGCGGATTCGGACCATAGCCGGCAAGATTTCTGGGGTAAAACTCAGTCATGACCGAATAATCTACACGAAAAAGATTACCAACTCTCTTATATACTCATACTTTATGTCGCCCGATTGCTGCAGAATAGGGAAATGGGAAATCTGACCACACATGTGCTCGACACGGCCGCTGGTTGCCCGGGAGCAGGTATCGTGATCGAGCTATACCGGCTTGAAAGCGAGCGCATTTTGCTCACCACCGTGCGCACCAATAACGATGGCCGCTGCGACCAGCCACTGCTGGCGGATGACGATTTCCGCGCGGGGGAATACGAACTGGTATTCCATGCCGGTGATTATTTTTCTACTCATGGTGAAAACCTCCCGTCTCCACCGTTTCTGGACCAGGTGGTTATTCGCTTTGGCGTCGCCTCACCAGACCAGCATTACCACGTCCCCCTGCTGATCTCTCCCTACGGTTACAGCACCTACAGGGGTAGCTGATGGGTACCGGCGAATCGCTGCGCTTCGTCATGGGCGGGCAAATCGTCGAAGTAAGTGACTTTGATCCGCAGCTCACCGTGTTGGAATGGCTGCGCACCAGCGCGGCCCGTCCGGGCAGCAAAGAAGGCTGCGCCGAGGGCGATTGCGGCGCCTGCACCGTGGTGCTGGGTGAGCTCAATAATGACGGAATTCGTTACCGGGCCGTCAATGCCTGCATCCAGTTGCTGGCTACGCTGGATGGTCGACAACTGATCACCGTCGAGGATCTTGAAAATGCCGACGGCAGCCTGCACCCGGTTCAGCAGGCGATGGTGGACCAGCACGGCTCGCAATGTGGATTCTGTACACCGGGCTTTGTGATGAGCATGTTCTCCATGTACCACCAGCCCACGCCAGTGGACGGTAAGGCGACCCAACGCCAATGGATCAACGAGGAACTGGCCGGCAACCTCTGCCGCTGCACCGGATATGCACCCATCGTAAAAGCTGCGGCCCGGGCACTGAATGGACCGCGGGAAGATCAATTCAGCTCCCGCGAGGCCGAAGTGGAGGCGCTGTTACAGGAAATCCAGCGCAGCCAGTGCCTGGAACTGTCATTCGGCAGTCGCCGATATTTTGCCCCGGTTTCCATTGACGAGTTGTGTCAACTGCTGGCGGACCATTCCGATGCGGTAATGGTGGCGGGCGCCACCGACGTTGGCCTGTGGATCACCAAGCAACAAAAGATTCTGAACACGATGATCTACCTTGGCCGGGTGGCGGAACTCCAGGAATTAAGCGTCAATGAATCGGCCGGCTGGCTGGAGATTGGCGCAGCTGTGACCTATTCCGATGCAATGGACAGCCTGACCGGGCTGTATCCGGATTTCCAACCTCTGCTGAGCCGCCTCGGCGCCGTGCAGGTGCGCAACGCCGGCACGATCGGCGGCAACATTGCCAACGGTTCGCCGATTGGCGATATGCCGCCACCCTTGATCGTGCTGGATGCCCGGCTGGTTCTGCGCAGCTCAATGGGCCAGCGAACCATCGACCTGCAGGATTTTTACATTGAATACGGCAAGCAGGACTTGCAACCGGGCGAATGCGTGGAAAAAATCCTGTTGCCGCTGCCCTCTCCGAACCGGCAATTTCGGGTCTACAAGCTGTCCAAACGCTTCGAGCAGGACATATCGGCGGTTTGCGCAGCCTTTTCACTGCAACTCGACGGCGGCCGGGTGACAGATGTCAGGTTCTGTTTCGGCGGGATGGCTGGCGCGCCAAAACGAGCCACCGCCTGTGAACTGGCGCTGGCTGGACAGGACTGGAACCAGGACTCAGTACAAAGGGCCTGCACAGCGCTGTTGCAGGACTTCGAGCCAATCAGCGACTGGCGGGCCAGCGCCGGATACCGGATGCTGGCGGCGCAAAACCTGCTGCAACGCTTTTACCTTGAAACAACAGGCGAAGCATCGTGCCAGCTTGATATCAACCGCCCGGCCAGCGTTGATGCCGTTATTCCAAACGATCCGGGCCCGGATCGGAGTCCGGATAGCGGTGTCGTGCACAGCCCGCTGGCCCATGACAGCGCGGTGAATCACGTTACCGGCAAGGCGGTCTACGTCGATGATATCCGCGAGCCTTCCGGCCTGCTGCATGTCTATATCGGCGCCAGCAACTGCGCGCACGGCCGTATCACCAGCATGGATTTATCACAGGTCAAAGCCTTTCCCGGTGTGGTGACGGTGATCACTGCACAGGACATACACGGCCTCAACGATGTCAGCCCAATGCACACGCTGGATGAGGAAACCCTGTGCAGCGGTGAAATCAACTTCCATGGCCAGGTGTTGTTTGCAGTGGCCGCGGAAGATCGCGATACCGCCCGGCGGGCGGCCCGGCTGGCGGAAATCGAGGTGGAGAAACTACCCGCCATCCTGGAAATCGAGGAGGCGGTGGAGCAGCAAACCTGGGTGGATGCACCGCATGAAATGAACCGGGGTGATGCCGCCACCGCCATCACTGCTGCGGAGCACCGGCTGCGCGGTGAGTTGAAAACCGGGGGGCAAGACCATTTTTACCTCGAAGGCCAGGCCTCGATGGCGATTCCGCTCGAAGATCGGGATCTGTTGATCAACACCTCCAGCCAACATCCCTCGGAACTCCAGCACCTCGTGGCCCAGGCGCTGGGCCGGCCCGATAACGCGGTTACGGTCGAGGTGCGGCGCATGGGTGGCGCTTTTGGCGGTAAGGAAACGCAAGCGGCGCAATGGGCGATCATCGCCGCACTGATCGCGGACCGGACCGGCCGGCCGGCGAAAATCAGGCTCGACCGTGACGATGACATGATCAGCACCGGCAAGCGGCATGATTTTCTGATCCGTTACGATGTGGGCTTCGATAACGACGGCCGCATCGAAGGCATCGACCTGGAACTGGCGGCCCGTTGCGGTATGTCGGCTGACCTTTCCGGCCCGATCAACGACCGCGCGATGTTTCATTGCGACAACGCCTACTACCTGCCCAATGTACACATCAGCTCCCGGCGTTGTCGAACCCACACGGTATCCAACACGGCGTTCCGGGGTTTTGGAGGGCCACAGGGAATGATGGGGATCGAACGCGTGATCGATGCGATCGCCGCTTTTTTGGGCAAAGATCCGCTGGAGATACGTAAACTCAACCTCTACGGCAAGGACGATCGCAACATCACGCCTTACCACATGACGATTGAAGACAACGTGTTGCCGGAACTGCTGGCCGACCTGGCCCTTGATTCTGATTACGCGCAGCGCCGGATCGAAGTCGATGCATTCAATCACGACAGCACGGTGGTGCGGCGCGGTATCGCACTCACGCCGGTTAAATTTGGCATCTCGTTTACTACCTCATTCCTGAACCAGGCCGGCGCGCTGGTGCATGTTTACAAGGATGGCAGCATTCACCTCAACCACGGCGGCACGGAGATGGGGCAAGGCCTGTTCATCAAGGTTGCACAGGTTGTTGCCGATGCGTTCAAGGTCAACCTGGACCGGGTAAAAATCACCGCCACCAATACCGGCAAGGTGCCCAACACCTCGGCCACGGCGGCTTCTTCAGGCAGCGATATGAACGCGATGGCGGCGCTGGACGCAGTCAACAAGATCAAGCGGCGGCTGGTGAACTTTGCCGCCGGGCAATACAGTGTCGCAGAGGATGAAGTGGTGTTTGAGCACGAACAGGTCCTGATCGGTGAACGGGTAAAGACTTTCCCGGAACTGGTGATGGAGGCCTACCTGGCGCGAATTTCCCTGTCTGCGACGGGTTTTTATCGCACGCCGAAAATCCACTACGATCGCGCAACGGCCAGTGGCCGCCCATTCCTGTACTTCGCCTACGGCGCGGCTGTTTCAGAAGTTGAGGTGGACACCCTGACCGGCGAGCATCGCATCCGCCGCGTGGACATCCTCCACGATGTCGGCCGTTCGCTCAATCCCGCCATCGACCGGGGCCAGATCGAGGGTGGTTTTGTGCAGGGCGCCGGCTGGCTGACTTCCGAGGAACTGTGGTGGGATGAGCAGGGCGCGCTGCGGACTCACGCACCTTCAACCTACAAGATCCCCACTGGTGGCGATGTGCCGGAAACCTTCAATGTGAATATCTGGGAGCGCGGCCGCAATGCCGAGCCCACCATTCACCGCTCCAAGGCCGTGGGCGAGCCACCGTTGATGCTGGCGATCTCCGTGCACAGCGCCATTTGCCAGGCGATTGCGAGCACCGCGCCGGCGGGAACCCAGCCCTGCCTGGATGCGCCGGCAACTCCGGAAAAAGTGTTGATGTGTATCCAGAGTTTGTCGCAGTAAATGCCAAAAATGACCCGGCAACTAGTGGAAGTACTTGGACGGGAGCGCTGCGTGGTAGTGACTCTTGATTCGGTAATTGGCTCGGCCCCGCGCGAGGCGGGATGCCGGATGATTATCACTGTGGACAAGACATTTGGCAGCATCGGGGGCGGCAATCTGGAATTCGAGGCGACGGCCCATGCGCAGAGCTTGCTTGCCAAAGAAAGCCTGCCAGGCCAGCAACAACGGCCTTTTGCACTAGGGCCAGCTTTAAACCAGTGCTGTGGCGGGTCAGTCACCCTGCTGTTTGAATGTTACGAGACAAACGTGCCGGGCTGGCTGGAAGAACTGATGGACGAAGCCGGGATCGAAACGCTGGAAACCGCGGATGGAAAATGGCGGCTGGAGTTGATTGGCGTGCCACTCAAACCGTTGATCCTATTTGGCGCCGGGCACGTGGGCCATGCGGTGGCTCGCCTGTTGGCGGACCTGCCCTTCGAAGTCACCTGGGTGGACAGTCGGCCGGATGTTTTTCCTGACCGACCGGGCCCCAACATCAATGCCGTTGAGTCAGTCAATATGCTGAACGAGGTCAGCAAGGCGCTGCCAGGCAGCATCTTTGTGGTGATGACGCACAGCCATCAACTTGACGAAGATATCTGTTTCGAGGTGTTGTCGCGTGGCGATTTTGCCTGGCTGGGATTGATCGGTTCGGTCACCAAGCGCCGGCGTTTCGTTCAGCGCCTGGCGCAACGCGGCATCGGTGAAACGAAATTAGATCAACTGGTATGCCCGATCGGGCTCAGTGGCATCAAGGGGAAACAGCCCGCCACCATTGCGCTTAGCCTGGTGGCGCAATTGATGCATACCCCAACATGTCATGTTTACACCATCTAAATTCGACTGTAGAATACGATTATGGATGCCTTAAAGCGTAATTTAAAGCATAGAATTCAACACTTGCATGCCAATTTCCCGATTGTTGTGATTTTGGGTGTCAGGCAATGTGGAAAAAGTACGCTGGCGAGAATTATCGGCACAGACTGGAAATATTACGACCTGGAAAACCTGTCGCATTTTGACTTGATAAAAAATGATCCGGCGCTCTTCTTTAGAGAGAATAGTGAAAAAATCATTATTGATGAAGCTCAGGTTTTCCCGGAGCTATTTTCTACTCTTCGAGGTGTTGTGGATGAAGACCGAAACAATAATGGACGTTTCATCCTGACGGGATCGTCAAGTTTTGAGTTAATGAGAGATGTGAGCGAAACACTGGCGGGACGTGTTGCGATTATTGAACTTGCCCCCTTCAAAATGAACGAGTTTGAACGCGAAGAATTAAGCTCGTTTTTCAACATTTTTGAAAGAAAATTATCAGTCTCTGATACAGATGATCTAAAACAAATCAGGCCGTCAAGGTCAATTAAGGAAATAAAAAAATACTTACTCAAGGGAGGTTATCCTCAACCTGTTTTGAGCAATGACGACGACTTTTTTCTGGACTGGATGGAAAACTACTTTGGCACCTATATCAACAGAGATATGAGAAGCTTGTTTCCGCGGATTGATATACTGAAATATCAACGAGTCATAAAAATGCTGTCTTCCATTTCCGGCACCATCATCAACAAGTCAGAAGTTGCCCGGTCTGCGGAAACAACAGAAAAATCGATTAGAGATTATTTGCAAATCATATCAGGAACATTCTTTTGGCGAGAATTGCCCGCGTTCAAAACATCCAGGATCAAAACGACAACCTCATTACCAAAAGGACATTTCAGGGACTCTGGTTTGTTGTTGTTTTTGCAAAACATCTTTACATTAGAGGACTTGGAATTTTATCCAAAGCTGGGAAATGTTTTTGAGTCATTCATTGTTGAGGAGATTATTAGAGGTGTGCAGGCAACAAATGCAAGAAACGTAACCGCTTCCCATTTTAGAACAAAGGCTGGAGGAGAAATTGACCTTATTCTGGAAGGGTCATTTGGTTTGCTTCCAATTGAAATCAAATACCAGACCAACACAACAAAAAAACAACTCAGTTCAATGATTAACTTTGTTGAAAAGCATCAAACACCTTATGGACTGGTGCTGAATAATTGTGATTCACCTTCATTGATTACAAAAAATATCCTGCAAGTTCCAGTTGGCTGCATATGAGGGCGCCCCGGTATCATCCGACTAAACGGCGCACTGCCAGACAACACCAATGCATAGAATACGGAGCGAACATCATGGCCAAGGACAGAAGATGAACAATGAGAAACAACTGATCCAAGCTTTGCCAAAGGCCGAACTGCATATACATATCGAGGGCAGCCTGGAGCCTGAAATGATGTTTGAACTGGCCCAGCGCAATGGCGTGGAATTACCGTATAAGGACGTGGAAGCCATCCGGGCCGCCTACGAGTTCAACTGCCTGCAGGATTTTCTGGACCTGTATTACCAGGGCATGTCGGTATTGCTCACAACTCAGGATTTTCATGACCTGACCTGGGCCTACCTGTTGCGCTGCAGGGATGACAATGTGGTGCACACCGAGATATTTTTCGACCCGCAGGGACATACGGATCGGGGGGTTGCTTTTGCAACCGTATTTGAAGGTATCTGGTCAGCTCTGCAGCGCGGTGAGCAGGAATTGGGCATCAGCAGCCGTATTATCATGTGCTTTTTGCGCCACCTGGATGAAGAAGCCGCATTCGCCACGTTGACGCAGGCTGAACCCTTCATTGATCGAATCGAAGGCGTCGGCCTGGATTCTTCTGAGCTCGGCCATCCGCCGAACAAGTTCCTGGCCGTATTCAGGCGAGCTGGAGATGTGGGCCTGAAACGCGTGGCCCACGCGGGCGAGGAAGGCCCACCCGAATATGTGTACGAGGCGTTGGATGCGCTGCAGGTCGATCGTATAGATCATGGCAACCGCGCACTGGAGGATTCTGTCCTGGTTGACAGGCTGGTATCAGAGCAGATGCCACTGACGGTATGTCCACAATCCAATCTGCGCCTGGCGGTAGTTGACGACATGAAGAACCACCCGATTCGCCAGATGCTCCAGCGTGGACTCAAGGCCACGGTCAATTCCGATGACCCGGCCTATTTTGGGGGCTACATGAACGATAATTTCAACGCACTGGTCGACGCCGTCGGACTAACCCGGGAAGAGATTCTCAGCCTGGTGCGCAACAGCTTCGAAGCCTCTTTTCTCGACCAGGAATCAATTAATCAACATTTGGATGCCGTGGAAGCGGCTGCAGAAAAAATGGGGTCAGAGTAAAATTTCCTATTCGACTTTTATCATTTTTGGACAACTATTCATGAAATTTTACTCTGACCCCATTTTTTCATGATTGAGGCCTACCTGCACGACTGGTTGAGCCTGTTGCTGCGCTGGGCTCATTTCATCACCGGCGTTGCCTGGATAGGCGCCTCTTTTTACTTCAACTGGCTGGAGAACCACCTTGAACGCCAGTCTGGCGTCGACGGCATTGCCGGGGACCTGTGGGCGGTGCACGGCGGAGGTTTTTACCACCTGGAGAAATATGAGGTAGCGCCGGAAATACTTCCCCCTACCCTGCACTGGTTCAAATACGAGGCCTATTTCACCTGGATCACCGGTTTCGCCCTGCTCTGCACCATCTATTACTGGAATGCCGGCGCGTTCCTGATCGACCGTTCGGTGGCCGATATTTCAAGCGGGCAGGCCATCGCCCTTGGGCTGGGCTCGATGCTGCTGTCATGGCTGTTCTATGACCTGCTGTGCCGTTCGCCGCTGAAGCGCAATGGCACGTTTCTGGCCCTGCTGGTGTTTGCCTGGTTCGTGGCCCTGGCCTGGATTCTGAGTGAGTTCCTCAGTGGCCGGGCCGCCTATATCCACGTGGGAGCGGCCATCGGCACGATCATGGTGGCCAATGTGTTTTTCGTGATCATTCCCTCACAGAAAGACCTGGTTGCGGCCGTCGGTGAAAACCGCAAGCCGAACCCGGCCAGGGCTCAGAACGCCCTGATGCGCTCGCGGCACAACAACTATTTCACGCTGCCGGTGCTGTTCATCATGATCAGCAATCACTATGCCGGCACCTTCGGCCATCCCTGGAACTGGCTGGTGCTGGTGCTGATTTCCGTCGCTGGCGTGGGCATTCGCCACTGGTTCAATATCCGTCATCTGCCCGGCTACAATCACTGGATATTGCCCGCGTCCACGCTGTTGCTGGTGGGCCTGATTCTCGTGATGAGGCCCCAGCCAACGGTTATGGAACCTGGCGAGGCCGGGTTTCCGACTAGCGTAGCGGTGATGCCGGTGATCATGGAGCGCTGCGCCGTCTGCCACGCAGAAAAACCGGCGCACCCAGGATTCACGGCGGCGCCGTTGGGCGTGGTGCTGGACAATGAGCAGAGCCTGGAAGCATTGGCGCCCAGGATTTACCAGTCAGTGGTGGTCACCCGCACCATGCCCATTGGCAATCTCACCGGCATGACGGACGAAGAACGCGATTTGCTGGCCCGCTGGTATGCTGGAAAAATGGGGTCAGAGTAAAATTTCCAGAAATTTTACTCTGACCCCATTTTTCATTCGTATTTTTCGAGCGAGCGGTTTAGTTGATTGTTCACCAGCAGGAAGGTGGTTCGCTTGGAGAACTCCTTGAGTTTCAGGGCACCGATGTAAGTGGCTGTGCTGCGTAATGACCCGAATAATTCATCAATGAAATCATGAACATCCCCTTTGTACGGCAGCAGCACTTCCCGGCCTTCGCTGGCGCGGTGTTTCGCCACTCCGCCGTAATGGCTCTTCATCGCGGCGTGCGAACTCATGCCGTAATACTCTTTGAATTTCCCGCCATCTTTTTCGACCAGCGCGCCACCCGACTGGCTAAACCCTGAGAAGAATTGACCGCTCATCAAGAAATCAGCACCGCCACAAAAAGCCTTGGCCGCATCGGCCGGATACACGGCGCCGCCGTCCGACATCACCAGGCCAACGCCTGTTGCGGGGTTGCTGATGCCGTGCGCGGCATCTGAACACTCGATAATTGCGCTCAACTGCGGATAGCCCACTCCCGTCATTCTCCTGGTGGTGCATGCGCTGCCACTTCCGATTCCTACTTTGACGATGTCGGCGCCGCGCAACAGGATCTCTTCGGTGATCTCGTTGGTTACGCAGTTGCCTGCAATGATCGTGTGTTCAGGGCACAAGGCCCGGAGTTCTTTGACTTTGCCAATAAACCGTTCGAGGTACGCATTGGGCACGTCGAGAACAATAAAGTTGAATTTGTCACCCAGGCCTGCATCCAGAACGGCTGTAAGCTTTTCGAAATCCTCGTCACGTATCCCCAGTGAATACGCGACGTAGTCAGGCTCGGCAAAATCGGTAAAAAAACCCTTCAAATCCTCGACTGAATAGTGCTTGTGCAAAGCCGTGATCATCCGGTGCTCAGCCAGCGCGCGAGCCATCTCGAAGGTACCTGTCGTATCCATGTTCGCCGCGGCCACCGGCACCCCGGTCCAGGTGCGGCCGCTGTGCATGAACGTGAACGTGCGTTCAAGCTCAACATTTTTTCGGCTGGTCAGGGTGCTGCGCTTGGGGCGGATCAACACGTCGTTGAAATCCAGCTTTACATCATTGTCAATTCTCATGGTTACTTGACCTGTCAACTGGTATTGCCCCTGAAGTGTACTGCATTATTGGGGGCATCATCTGGAGGTGCACATGCATGTCTGATCTGTTTCAGCCAATTGCATCAGAACAACTGATCGAGTGGGTATTCTCGGAACTAGAGTCACGGGACTCGATTTTCGGTATTCCCCGCCGGCATTTCTTCGTGCCCGCTGAAAATGACCCGTTCCGAACGACTGCTTTTGGCCAACTGCTTGAAACCCCCTTCGGCCCGGCAGCGGGGCCACATTCACAAATGGCGCAGAACATTATCGCGGCCTGGCTGTGCGGGGCGCGTTATATCGAACTGAAGACCGTTCAGACACTCGATGTGCTCAACGTGTCCAAGCCCTGCATCGATATGGAGGACGAAGGTTATAACGTCGAGTGGTCGCAGGAACTCAGAATCAAGCAGTCGTTCGATGAGTACCTGCGCGCCTGGGTGCTGATCCATGCCCTGCATCACAAGCTCGGATTCCCCGGTGCAACGCCTGGCATGGTGTTCAACCTCAGCGTGGGCTATGACCTTGAGGGGATCAAAAAGCCCAATATGCAATGGTTCCTGGACCAGGTCAGCAACTGCACTGCGGATAAACAGGCGCTGATCAGCCAGGTCGCGCGCTTTTATCCCGCGGTAAATGACCTCGATATTCCGGACCGCCTGTCCGACAACGTGACCCTGTCCACCATGCATGGCTGCCCGCCCGAGGAGATCGGCAGCATCTGCAACTACCTGATGCAGGAGCGGCGCTTGCATACTTTCGTTAAGTGCAACCCGACGTTGCTGGGCGCGGAGCGGGTCAGGCACATTCTGCACGATGATCTGGGATTCAAGGATGCGTTAGTGCCGGACGAGGCTTTTGCACATGACCTGGCGTACCGTGACGCCGTTCCTCTGCTGAATGATCTGCAGGCAACATCACGAGACTGCGGCCTGGAATTCGGCGTAAAACTGAGCAATACGCTGCAAGTGGAAAACTTCCGCTCGGTTTTTGCTGAGTCGGAAAAGATGATGTACCTCTCCGGGCGCCCCCTGCACGCAATAACGGTCAACCTGGCGGCAGACCTGGCGGAAGAGTTTTCCGGCGGCTTGCCCATGTCGTTCTCGGCCGGGGCGGATTGCTTCAACGCGCCGCAGTTGCTGGGCGTGGGCATGCAGACGGTGACCACGTGCTCCGACCTGCTGAAAACCGGGGGCTACCTGCGCTTGCTCCAGTATCTGGAAAACACCAGGGATGCGTTTACCGGCGCAGCAGCGGCCAGTATCGATGAGTACATCCTGAAAACAACCGGCGCTGCCGAAACGGGTAGCGATGTGGCGGCGGCTATGCAATTAAACCTGCGGCGATATGCACAGCAGACCTGCCAGGACCCCATGCTGAAGAAGGGTGCGCTTTACACCTCACGCAGCAAGACCACGCGCAAACTGGGCCTGTTCGACTGTATCGAAGCGCCCTGCGTGGATCAATGCCCGGTGGACCAGCAAGTGCCGCAGTACATGCAGGCGGTGCGCGATAACGAGCTGGAAACAGCGGCCCGCCTGACCCGGTCCGACAACCCCGTTCCCGCCATGCTGGGCCGGGTTTGCGACCATTTATGCGAGCCGGTCTGTATCCGCACCCACCTGGATCAACCGCTGGCGATCCGGCACATCAAGCGCTTCATCATGGATCACGAGGCTAATTCCACTGCAGTTGAGCAACAGCCCCTTGTGGGCAAGAAAGCAGCTGTTATTGGGGCTGGCCCGGGCGGCATGGCGGCGGCCTCGGAATTGGCGCGGGCCGGTTACATGGTGGAAATATTCGAGATGCACCCCTACGCAGGCGGCATGGTTGGGGGAGCCATCCCCGAATACCGGCTGCCCGCGGGCGTCATCGAACAGGACCTGGCCGTGCTGGAAGCGCTTGGAGTAAAAATCCACTACAACATGATGGCCGGGCGTGATGTCCATCTGTCGCAACTGCGCCAAAGCGGTTTCCAGCACATTATCATCACGGTCGGCGCGCAACTCGGTAAGAAACTGGAGTTGGAGGGCGAAGATTGCGAAGGTGTGATGGACGCCCTGCACTTTCTCAGGCAGTCCCGTGAAGGAAACTCGCCAGCAATCGGCAAACGCATCGGCATCATCGGCGCCGGGGATACGGCGATGGATTGCGCCCGGACCGCCTGGCGCCTGGTCAGTGGCCAATCCGCTGGGCAGGTCAGCGTGATCTACCGCCGCACCATCGACCAGATGCCGGCGGACCGCGAGGAAGTGAAGTGCCTGCTCGAGGAAGGCATCGATGTGATCGAACTGGCCAAACCACAACAACTGCTGGTGGCAGAAGGAAAGCTACGATCACTACTGTGCCGTCGCATGGAGTACCGCGGCGACCGCGACGCCTCCGGGCGCAAAATTCCCCACGAAATGCCTGGCCCTGATTTCAAAATCCCGCTGGATACCCTGATCCTGGCCATCAGTCAGCACGCGATCCTGGACTTTTTCGACAATCAGTCCGTGGCGGTGAACCAGCGAGGCTATATCGAGGTTGACCCGGTCAGTTTTGAAACTTCCATAGCCGGGGTTTACGCCGGCGGTGATGTGGTCAACGACGGGCCGTCATCCATTGTGGAAGCCGCCGCTGACGGCAAGGCCATCGCCAGGAGCATTCTGGGCCGCCATGGATCTGATGCCGAACCGGCACAGCCAGGTCCGTTCGATACTACCGACCTGTTGCGCAGGCGCAGCCGCCGCGAATGGCGAATCCCGATACCCCACTCGGCCTTGACCGACCGGAAGAATTTCAATGAGGTCGTGCAAGGCTACACAGCGGAGCAGGCTCGCTCAGAAGCCACGCGCTGCCTGGACTGCCACAGCTACTGCAGCATTTGCGTCGGGGTCTGCCCGAACCTGGCGCTGCAGACAATCCAGGTCGAACCCTCCGAAGCCCCACATGTCCGGCAGACCTACCAAATCGTCGTGCTGGCAGATTTATGCAACGAATGCGGCAACTGCACCACTTTTTGCCCCACATCCGGCGAGCCTTACCGGGACAAACCCCGGCTGTATTTTGATCGCGTGGAGTTCGAGGCGCAGCAGGATAATGCTTTTATGGTATTTAGCGATCCCTGGGCGATGGAGGCGCGTTGGGGGGGGGTGACTCGCCGGATTGATTTGAGTGATGAGTTGGTTGATGGTGGGGATGCGGACGGTGTTGCCATGTATGTGTTGCTGAGGGGAATCATGCAGTCCATGCCACATTTGGCTTTGGGATTGAGGACAGAGAAATCGCGGGCGTGGCCCGCTCCTACAAAGGAGGAGCGGGGGTGAGTTCTTTATTGATTTGCAATGGGTTCCTGGTGACGCTGGATGAAGGCAACCGCTTCATCGAGAACGGGAAGGTCTATATCGAGGGGAACCAGATCGTCGAGGTGGGCGATTTTTCCAGCGACAAGTACACGCCTGACCGAACTATCGATGCCGGCGGGAACCTGGTCATGCCGGGCCTGATCAATGCCCATCATCACCTCTATTCCACGTTTGCGCGGGGCTTTACGCCGCCTGGCCCGCCGGCGCGGAATTTTACAGATATTTTGTCGCAACTGTGGTGGAAACTCGATTCCGCGCTGGATTCAGAGGACGTCTACTACTCTGCCTTGCTGGCCCTGATGCAGGCGGCCCGCGCTGGATGCACCACCGTCATTGATCACCACGCTTCCCCGTCTTGCTGGGATGGCAGCCTCGATGAGGTAGAACGGGCGTTCCGGGACGTGGGCCTGAGCGGCTGCCTTGCCTACGAAGTGTCCGACCGGAATCGGGAAGGCGAAGGTATCGAGGAAAACGAGCGCTATATCCGCAAATGCAGGGATTCCGGAGACGGCCAGATGGCGGCCCTGTTCGGCCTGCACGCCCCGATGACGCTGGGCACCAGAACCCTGGAACGCTGCTCTGAGATCGCGCATGGGCTCGACACAGGATATCATGTCCACGTGGCGGAAGATGAAATCGATGTAAAACTGACGATGGATCGCTACGGGTGCAGGATCATGGACCGTATGCTCGATCTTGGTATCACGGGGTCAAAATCCATTTTTGTCCATGGCGTTCACTTAGAGCCGGGTGAATTAGACCTGCTGCACTCAACCGAATCCATGCTGGTGAACAACCCGGAATCCAACATGAACAACGGCTTGAGTGTAGCGCCCATCCTGGAATTTCTGCAACACGGGGTGACAGTCGGTGTCGGCACCGACGGAATGTCTTCACACCTGATCTCCCAGGCACGTGCCATGTACCTGCACCAGCGCACACTCCACCGCGACCCCACGATCGCTTTTGCCGAGGCCTGCGAGATCCTGCTGTACAACAACCGCAATATTTGCAACCGCCTGTTCCGCGAAGCGCGCGGCGCTCTGGCCCCGGGCCAACTGGCTGACATCATGATTCCGGAATACGTACCCTTCACGCCGCTGAACGCAGAAACATTCTTCGGCCACCTGCTGTTTGGTCTAAGCTTCTCCCGAATACGCACTACCATTGCGCGCGGCCGGGTCATCGTGGACGACGGCCGCCTGCCACATCTGGACGAGGAAGCCATCCGCGCCCGTTGCGTGGAACGCACGGCCAAAATCTGGGCGAGAATCACATGATCAGAAATTGCTGGAAGCATTACCACACACCGGGATCGCTTGATCAGGCGATCGAGTTGTTGAATCGCTACGACGGCCGCGCCCAGGTGATCGGCGGCGGTACCGACCTGTTGCTGGAAATCCAGCAAGGCCGGAAACCTCCGGTAGAAGCAATGGTGGATCCGTCCCGAATCGCCGGTCTCGGCGAGATCAGCCAGGATGCTGGACACATCGTGATCGGCTGCGCGGTAACCCATGCCCGGATCGTCAGGGACCAGCGCATCGTTCAACACGGAACCTGCCTGGTTGAGGCTTGCGGGGTCATCGGTGGCCCGCAGGTGCGCAACGTGGCTACGCTCGCGGGCAACGTGGCCCACGCCTTACCGGCTGGTGACGGCACCATCGGCTTGCTGGTACTGGGTGGTGAAATAGAAATAAGCGATGCTGACGGCAGCCACTGGATGCCACTGGCGGATGCCTTTCTCGGCGCCGGAAAAAGTGTGATCGATCACCACCGGGCCCTGTTAAGCCGTTTGCGTTTCAAACCCACCGGGCAATTGGAAGGTTCAGCTTTTTTCCGCATCATGCGGCCCCAGGGTGTCGCCCTGCCGATGATTTCGATGGCCGCGTGCCTGCGCCTGGACGAAAACAGCATGATCGAATCGGCGCGTATTGCCGTCGCGCCCGCCGGGCCGGTTCCCAGCCTGGCTGAAGCTGCGATGGAAGCTCTGGTGGATAAGCCGGCCACGCAGGAGCAATTCAGCAAGGCCTCTGAAGCCGCGCTGAGCAACATGAGCTTGCGCAGCAGTAAATACCGGGCCAGCCAGGAATACCGCGAAGAAATGGTCCGTACCCATCTGCCGTGCATCCTGGCACGGGCCGCGGAGCGCGCAGCGACTGGATATGCTGAGCCACAGGGGGTTGGACAATGAGTATTCTGCGGATGAACATCAACGGCAAGCCGGTTGAACTGGACGTTCCGGAATCACGTTACCTGTCCGCGGTGCTGCGAGAAGACCTGGGCCTGACCGGCACCAAGATTGGCTGTAACGAGGCCGAGTGCGGTATCTGCACAGTGTTGGTTGACGGTACACCGGTCAACAGCTGTATTTACCCCGCTTTCAGGGCGCAGGACGCCAGCGTCGAAACCATCGACGGCCTGTCCACAAACGGAGAATTGCATCCGCTCCAGCAGGCCTTCCTCGAGCACGGCGCGGTCCAGTGCGGTTTTTGCACTCCGGGGCTGATCATGACCTCCAAGGCGCTGCTGGACGAAAAAGCCGCTGCCAGTGAGTCTGTGACCGCGAAAGACATCAAAATTGCACTTAAAGACACTTATTGTCGCTGTACCGGCTACCAAAGTGTCATCCACGCCGTGTTGCAGGCCTCGGGACAGGACATTCCACCCTATATCCCGGAGACGCGCTCCCCCGGCCAGGTGGTCGGAAAGGCGCGGCCCAATCCGGATGCCCTGGCGAAGATTACCGGAGAGGCCCGTTTTACCGACGACTACGTCTTTCCGGGCATGCTTTACGCCCGTACCCTGAGAGCGGGCATTCCCCACGCCCGTATTATTTCGATCGATACGGCGGCAGCGCACGCACTGCCCGGCGTGCATGCGGTACTCACCCACAAAGACGTCCCGGGCCGCAACCTGCATGGCCTGGTGTCCTTCGACTGGCCGGTCCTGTGTCGTGACAAGGTCTTGTATGCCGGCGATGCAATTGCAATCGTGGCGGCCGATAGCGAGGAAATTGCCGCCCGGGCCCTGGAATTGATCCGGTTCGAATACGAGGAACTGCCGGCGGTCACCAGCGCGATCGATGCCGTTGGCCCTGGCGCGCCGGTACTGCACGAAGGCCGGCCCGATGGCAACCTGCTCAAACACATCAAGGTCAACAAGGGCGATGTCGAAGCCGGTTTTGGCGCGGCTGATTTGGTGGTAGATCGCACCTACCGCACACCCACCGTCGAGCACATGTTCCTGGAACCCGAGTGCGCCATTGCGGTTCCAGCCGCGTACAACCCCGCCGAATTTGCTGGCCCACTGGACCCCAATGCAGTGCGCGGTGAAACGGCACTGCACGCCAAGACCACGATTTACGTTGGCAGCCAGATTCCCTATCTCGACCGTGACCAAGTGGCAGCCGCACTGGATGTGGAACCAGAATCCATTCGCATCGTGGCGACCCTGATGGGTGGCGGATTTGGCGGTAAAGAAGATGTGGCGGGCCAGATCCACGTCGCCCTGCTGGCGCAAGCCACCGGGCGCCCGGTCAAAATGTTGTATTCGCGCCAGGAAAGTCTGCTGTTTCATCCCAAACGGCACGCTACGCTGATCCGCATCCGCACCGGTGCAACACGGGACGGTAAACTCACCGCGGTGCAGGCCACGCTGTATGGAGATGGCGGCGCCTATGCCAGCCTCAGCGAAAAGGTGCTGACCCGCGCCACCACCCATGCCTCGGGCCCCTACGACGTGCCGCACGTGAAGGTGGATTGCTTCGCGGCCTATACCAATAACGCGCCATGCGGCGCTTTCCGCGGCTTCGGCGTCTCCCAGAGCTGTTTCGCGGTCGAAAGTAATATGGACATCCTGGCTCAACAGCTGAAAATCGATGCGATCGAGTTGCGTCGCATCAACGCACTGGATGTCGGCTCGGTCACCTGTACCGGCCAGTTGATGAAAGAAAGCGTCGGCCTGAACGAGTGCATCGAAAAAGTGGACCTGGACATGCGCGGCGAAGACTTTCGATGGTCCTGGGAGGAAGGGCGAAGCCGCTTCGCCTGGGGCGTGGCCATTGGCTACAAGAACACCGGACTGGGTGGCGGCGCGCCGGACAAGGCCAGCGCCGAAGTCGAGGTATGGCTGGATGAAGAAACTGAGCCCTTGGCCGAAGTGAGGACTTCGTCCGCGGAAATGGGCCAGGGCCTGCCGGCTGTGCTGGCTGCTTGCGCGGCAGAGGAACTGGGTCTCCCGGCCGAGCGGGTAAGGGTCCTGCTCGGTGACACCGATTACTGCCCGGATGGCGGCCCGACCACCGCCAGCAGGCAGACCTTCATCAGCGGCAATGCGGCGCGGCTGGCCGCCAGGAAGCTGATGCAGCAATTGCAGTCAGCGGGAGAATGTTCATCCACAGACCTGGCGGAACTGATCGCCGCGGCCCGCAACTCTGGCACCCAGATGCTGGCCCGCTACGAATACTGGGCGCCCAAAACTCAGCCACTCGGCAGCGGCGGGGACATGCACTTCGCCTTTGGTTTCTGCGCCCAGGCGGCGCTGTGTGAAATCGACCTGGATACCGGTGCTGTGCAGGTCCGCAAAGTCATCGCAGCGCACGATGTGGGCCGCGCGATCAATCCACTGACCCTGGAGGGCCAGATCGAGGGCGGCATCGTTATGTGCATCGGCTATGCCCTGACCGAGCATTACATCCAGGAACAGGGCATACCCTGGACCAACGTGATGGCGCGCTACAAGATGCCGGGCATCAAGCACACCCCGGAGATTGTTTCCCACATCGTGGAGCACGACACCTCGACCGGGCCTTACGGGGCCAAGGGCGTGGGTGAACTGCCAAGCATCCCCACCAGCGCCGCCATCACCAACGCCATCTGCCGCGCTACCGGTGTGCGTGTTCGCAGCCTGCCCGTTGACCAGGATGAACTGCTGCGGGCAATACGATCCGGCGCCGATGAAGTCCAACTGGGTTGGGGCGACCGCGAACCCATACCCGCCGTGAACCTGGGAGGAACACAGTGAACCTGATACCTGAAATCCGCAAAGATGTTCTAAGCAGGAATATTGCCCGTGCCCGCGAACGCAACATCATCCTGCCCACTTTTGCCCAGCAACGGGATCCCCGCCAGGTACCCGCGGGTATCAGTGCCCGCCTGAAAGAAGTAGGGCTGTGGGATCTGGACCCGGCCAACCTGTTCCGGATCAACTGGAAAAACGAAGCTGTCGAGCACGGTGGTGGCTTTGGTGAGGGTAACTGGATCGAGTTTCCATCCGAATTGACCGGGGTGGATGCAACCATCATCGGCATCGTCGGCAAGTGGTTTCCCACCGGCTGCCACAAGGTCGGCGCTGCCTACGGTTGCCTGGTGCCACGCCTGGTCACCGGGAATTTCGACGCGGAACGCCAAAAGGCGGTCTGGCCCTCCACCGGCAACTATTGCCGCGGCGGCGCCTATGACTGCGCCCTGCTGGCCTGCCCGGCGGTTGCGATCCTGCCTGAAGGCATGAGCCGCGAGCGCTTCGAGTGGCTGGAAGAAATCGAAACCGACGAGATCATCGCCACGCCCGGTACCGAATCCAACGTCAAGGAAATCTACGACAAGTGCAAGGAGTTACGCCTCGAGCGCGGCGATGACGTGGTGATTTTCAACCAGTTCGAGGAATTCGGCAACGCCATCTGGCACTACCACGTGACCGGCTCATTCGTCGATGAAGTGTTCCGCAACCACTATGCACCGGGCCGCCAGCTATCGGCCTGGGTCAGCGCCACCGGTTCGGCCGGAACCCTGGCCGCAGGCGATTTTCTGAAAAAACATCATCCTGCGGCTAAAGTGGTGGCTACCGAAGCCCTGCAATGCCCCACCCTGCTTCGTTTCGGCTTCGGTGAGCACCGCATCGAGGGGATCGGCGACAAGCATATCCCCTGGATTCACAACACCCGCAACACCGACATGATTGCGGCCATTGACGACGAGCAGACCATGCAGTTGATGCGCCTGTTCAACGAACCCGAAGGCCGTGCCTGCCTGGCCCGTGAAGGCGTGGACGAGCACACACTCAGCAAGTTGGATCAAATTGGCATATCCGGCCTGTGCAACCTGGTGGCCAGCATCAAGACCGCCCGCTACTACGATATGGACAGCCGCGACGTTATTTTCACCCCGCTCACCGATTCCATGGAGCTGTACAGTTCCCGGTTACAGGAAATGGAAGCAAACCACGGGCCCTATGATTCGCACCTGGCCGACCAGCACTTTGGGCGCTACCTGCAGGGCGTGACCACCGATCACTTGCGGGAGTTGAACTACCCCGACCGCAAGGCGCTGCACAACTTCAAATACTTTACCTGGGTGGAACAGCAGGGCCGCAGCGCAGACGAGCTAAGACAGCTCTGGGACCCGGATTTCTGGCAGCAGGTATTTTCACGCGAAGTAGTGGATGAATGGGACCAGCTGATCGACTCTTTCAATGACGCAACAGGGCTAACGCCATGAACAAAGACTACTATGACGGCGCGCTGGCGCTCAAAGACGACCTGCTGAAATTCATGCAGGATATTATCCGCATTCCCTCGCTCAGCAGCCGCGAAGGCGTGGTCATTCAGCGCATTCGCGAAGAAATGGAACGCGTTGGTTTCGATGAAGTGAGCGTAGACCCAATGGGCAACTTGCTGGGACGGATCGGCAATGGACCGCGGGTGATCGCCCTGGACGGCCACGTTGATACAGTCGACATTGGCAATCCCTCGCTGTGGGAGCGCGACCCGTATTCCGGGGATATCGAAGACGGGATCCTGTATGGACGCGGCGCCAGCGATATGAAAGGCGGGGTGGCTTCCAGCGTCTACGCCGGCGCCCTGTTGAAAAAAACCGGCCTGCCGGACGATGTCACCCTGTATGTAACCGCCACCGTGCAGGAAGAGGACTGCGACGGCTTGTGCTGGCAGTACATCGTCAACGAGGTCGGTCTGCGTCCCGACCTGGTAGTGATCACTGAACCAACCAGCCTGAATATCTACCGGGGCCAGCGCGGACGCATGGAAATGGAAGTCCATACCTTTGGCATCTCCTGCCACGGATCGGCGCCGGAGCGCGGCGATAATGCGATCTACAAGATGGCCGGCATCATTGCCGAGATCGAAAAACTGAACGATGAACTGGAACCACGCGAACCGCTGGGCAAGGGCTCGGTCACGATCAGCGAGATCCGCTCCACCTCGCCCAGCCTGTGCGCGGTGGCCGACGGCTGCACCATCCACCTCGACCGCCGCCTGACCATTGACGAGACCGAAGAGACTTCGGTGGCGGAAATCCTCGCCCTGCCGTCGGTCCAGGCCGCGGGCGCCCGGGTGACAGTACTGGATTATTCGGTGCCCAGCTATACTGGCCTGAGCTACCCGACCCGCAAGTACTATCCCACCTGGGAAACGCCCGAAGACGATCCGGCGATTGTTGCCGCAAGGGTGGCTTACCTGGAGGCCTTTGGCGAAATACCCGAAACGGGGTTCTGGACCTTCAGCACCAACGGCGTGGCAACTGCGGGCATGCACGGCATTCCGACCATCGGGTTCGGGCCCGGGCATGAGCATTTCGCTCATGCCCCCAATGAACAGACCGAGGTTGAGCATTTGGTGAGAAGCACCGCGTTCTACGCCGCCTTCGTCAATACTTTTTCCAGGGAGTTCCAGAACCAATGACCCAACAAGCCAAACCCATTACGGAGCTGATGAAAGGCCGTGACTGGCTGATGACCCAGGACTGGTCAGATGCAGAAATCGAACTCGCCCTGGATACGGCGGCAACATTGAAACAGGAGTTCAAAAGCGGCATTACCACCCTGCATCTTCCACACAAGACGATTTTCCTGATTTTTTTCGACAAATCCACCCGCACCCGCAACTCGTTTGAGGCAGGCATTACCCAGCTTGGCGGCCATGCGCATTTTATCGACTCGGAGACTTCGCAGATCGCCCACGGCGAAAGCCCCAAGGACATGGGCATTATTCTTTCGGGCTATGGCCACGGCATCGCGATCCGCCATGACGTGGTGCCCGGTGAAGGCCAGGCTTACATGCGTGAAGTTGCTAAATGGGCCAGTGTTCCGGTGATCAATATGCAATGCGATGTCGATCACCCCTGCCAGACCCTGGCCGACCTGATGACCATCCGCGAAGAATTTGGTAATGACCTGTCCGAACTGAAAATTGCCGTTTCCTGGGCTTACGCGCCCAGCTACGTCAAACCGATGTCCGTACCCCAGGGACTGATCATGCTGATGACCCGCTACGGCATGAACGTGACGCTGGCCCACCCACCCGAATACACCCTGATGGATGAGCCGATGCGGATAGCCCGCGAAAATGCAACAGCATCCGGCGGCAGCTTCGAGGTGGTGGACAATATGGAAGAGGCCTGTGCCGATGCCGATATCGTCTATCCCAAGAGTTGGGGGGTGGAATCCCTTTTCAGCCAGCCTGAAGAGGCAATGAAAGTCGCCCAGCAGTACCGCGACTGGATTTGTGACGAGACAATGATGGCGCTAGCCAAGGAACGAGCGATCTACATGCACTGCCTGCCGGCAGACCGTGGCTGTGAAGTGACTGACGCGGTCATTGACGGGCCGCAGTCGCGAGTTTATCCCGAGGCCGAAAACCGGATGCATACCGCCAAGGCCCTGATGGCGCTTACCATGTAAGGCGCTGGTGCCACGATGAAGAATGAGTCCATGCACATGAACGGATACCGCTGTTTCGCTTGCGCTGCAGAGCAGAGCGCGGACTATGCCGGCTTCCAGTGTCCCTCCTGTGGCGGCAACCTGGAAGTCACATACAATTACTCTGCCGCAGCAGAAGAACTTGCCGGCGGCTTCGGGGATAGCCCCCGCGACCTGTTCCGTTACCAGGCGCTGTTGCCTGTGGAGAGACAGCAGTCGTCCTTTCCCCTGCGAATTGGCGGCACACCCCTTTACCAGGCAGCCCGCCTGGGCCGGCAGGCCGATCTTACCAGGCTGTACCTCAAGGACGACAGCCGCAACCCCAGCGCCTCACTCAAGGACCGCGCCAGCGCAGTCACCCTGTGCCGGGCGCTGGACATCGGCGCCAGCGTGGTGTCCGTTGCCAGCACCGGCAATGCCGGTTCCTCGCTGGCCTGCCTGTCGGCCGCACTCGGCATGAAGGCTGTAGTTTTTGTGCCGGAAAGCGCACCCGCGGCAAAACTGACCCAGTTGCTCTCTTACGGAGCACGGGTTCTTGCGGTGCGGGGCAACTACGACGACGCATTTGAGCTGTGCCTGGCCGCGTCCAAAGAATTTGGCTGGTTCAATCGCAGCAACGGCTTCAACCCGTTCACCCGCGAAGGCAAGAAAACCTGCGCATTCGAAATCTGGGAAGACCTGGGGGGCGAAGTACCTGACCGGGTGGTAGTCCCAACCGGTGACGGCAACATCCTGAGCGGTATCTGGAAAGGCTGGCAGGACTTGAAAGCTGTTGGCCTGGTTGATCGTTTGCCGAAAATAGACTGCGCCCAGTCAACCTCCAGCGCCGCCATCAGCCAGACGGTACGCAGGCTGCGCGACAGCCAGGAACCGGTAACAGACTGGTCAGGAGTTTCGGTCGACCAGGTGCAGGCCAGCACGATTGCGGATTCGATATCCGTCGATCAACCGCGCGATGGCCTGGCCGCGGTCCGGGCCATTATCGAATCGGGTGGTGAAGCGGTAACTGTTGAGGACAGCCAGATACTTGCCGCACTTGGCGAGATGGCCCGCTACAGCGGGGTGTTTCCCGAACCGGCCGCCGCCACTCCATGGGCGGCAGTGAAACAAATGGCGGACGGCAAATTGATCGATCGGGATGAACTGGTGGTCTGCCTGGTCACCGGAAGCGGCCTCAAGGATACGGCCCGTGCACGGCAGGTAGCAGGCGAACCAACCATAATCGAGCCTTCGCTCGATGCGGTGAGAGAATAGTGTGAATAGATGAATTCGAGATTCGACCCGGTCACCGGCGATGTTTTACCGGTTTTCTTCCACTACGCCATTCCCTCAGCGATTGGAATGCTTGCCATTTCGTCGGCTGGAATCATCGACGGCATTTTTATCGGCAATTACGTCGGCGCCGCCGCTCTGGCAGCAGTCAACATCAGCTTGCCCGCGCTGTACATAGCCATTGCCATCGTGTTCATGATCGTAGTGGGCAGTTCGGTGATGTGCGGTAAATTTCTTGGCGAGAAGAACCTTGCATCAGCCTCCCTGATTTTCAGCAAGACCGTATATTTCATGTTGATGATCGGCCTGTTATTCGTGGTGCTTACCCTGTTTTTCCTCGATGCTGTTGTTTCGGGCCTTGGCGCCAGCGAAGAGCTCAGGAGCATGGTGACCCAATACCTGAGGGTTCTGCTCTACGGAATTCCTTTTTTTGTCATGGCCCTGACTCTCGA
>Ga0164313_10000467_pt1 | contig 32470 bp, 26 predicted proteins | sample GuaBasSedimGuay4_FD_113735 | JGI IMG/M metagenome (GOLD analysis project Ga0164313, IMG submission 113735) | Subseafloor sediment microbial communities from Guaymas Basin, Gulf of California, Mexico - Guay4, Core 4569-4, 0-3 cm | ecosystem: Environmental > Aquatic > Marine > Hydrothermal vents...
ATTTAATATCGTTAATCCCTTTTTTCAATCAAACCACAACTGAAAGGGCTTCCTTCATTTCATTATCCTAATATCGTTAATCCCTTTTTTCAATCAAACCACAACGGGAGGCTGCCATACCGCTCAGCATACCGAATATCGTTAATCCCTTTTTTCAATCAAACCACAACCTGAATTCCCAAATGCTAACATCAACTTCCAATATCGTTAATCCCTTTTTTCAATCAAACCACAACAGCAAACAGGTAGGCAAAGCATCAAAACAAAATATCGTTAATCCCTTTTTTCAATCAAACCACAACAATTATAATGGCTGCTAATTTCATTAATTAATATCGTTAATCCCTTTTTTCAATCAAACCACAACCAAGAACCTTTGCGCCAATTTCCCGGTATAAATATCGTTAATCCCTTTTTTCAATCAAACCACAACGAGATCTCCCCAATTAATCCCGAGCAAAGAATATCGTTAATCCCTTTTTTCAATCAAACCACAACCGGTCTTATTACCTATGTATATAATAGAACAATATCGTTAATCCCTTTTTTCAATCAAACCACAACAATCAGTTGCATAATATACATATCGTCAAGAATATCGTTAATCCCTTTTTTCAATCAAACCACAACATTCAACACAAACTCCCCATCGTTAAGCACAATATCGTTAATCCCTTTTTTCAATCAAACCACAACTGAAAAAGCACTAGAACATTATGATCCTAAAATATCGTTAATCCCTTTTTTCAATCAAACCATAACCGGTTCGTGATGTGTATTGTTCTTGGAATGAATATCGTTAATCCCTTTTATCTTAAGGCAAAAATAGCAGATAATTTTACTATTGAAAAGTTGGAGTGCGAGGGGTAAAAAGAAAAACAGTGTGGTGTTCCTCGCTCTCGCTTCTCACACTCACACTGTTTTGTACCCGGAGCGGGGGTCGAACCCGCACGAGCGCAATGCCCACAGGATTTTAAGTCCTGCGTGTCTACCAGTTCCACCATCCGGGCAACACTAAATTATAGAACTCTCATCAAGTTCAATCTTCTTACTTACAGGACTTTTTCCTGTATGTCTGCCTGCTAAAACTCAAACCCGTGAGATCGCCGGTAAGTATGCGAGTTTCTCCATCAGGGCCCGATCTGTCTATTTTGTGATTTTAAGGATTTATATTCTGCAAATTTGATTTATTAATTCACTTTATCCTTTGTGTTCTTCAGCAAGCTCAACAAATAAAAAAGAGCGAAAGACGGGATTCGGACCCGCGACCCCGACCTTGGCAAGGTCGTGCTCTACCAGCTGAGCTACTTTCGCTTTTGATACCTTTTGTTAAAAGGGACTGCAAATTTAAATATCCCTTGTAAATTATCAATCTTTTATTGAGAATATTTTTATCAACAGTATTGTATTTCTTCAATTATTGTGGAATATTTATGATAAAGGGTAGATCGAAAACGGAATATGCCTTACATTAGGGACTAGAAACACGAACTATATTAAACAATAAAAACATGGATAAACCTTATATCAAAAACTATATCGATCAAAACAAGGATCGCTTCCTGGACGAACTGTTTGAGTTGCTCCGTATTCCTTCAATTAGTGGTAGCAGAGATAATAAAGAAGACATACGTGATGCTGCGGCTTTCATAGTAGAAAAACTGAAAGAGGCCGGAGTTGATAAAGCGGAGCTATGTGAAACAGCTGGCAATCCTATTGTTTATGGTGAAAAGATTGTCGATAAATCCCTTCCAACAATTGTTGTATATGGGCATTATGATGTGCAACCCGTAGATCCATTAAATCTTTGGAATTCTCCGCCTTTTGAGCCGGTTATAAAGGATGATAAAATATATGCCCGCGGCTCAGCTGATGATAAAGGGCAGTTGTACATGCATGTTAAGGCTTTTGAGATTCTCAATAAGAATGGCCAGATCCCGTGCAATGTGAAATTCATGATAGAAGGTGAAGAAGAGGTTGGCTCACCTAATCTCGCCATTTTTATAAAAGAAAATAAAGAAAAACTTGCCGGAGATGTGATACTTATTTCTGATACGAGTATGCTCTCCAATGAAAACCCCTCCATCACTACAGGTTTGAAAGGGCTTGCTTATCTTGAGGTAGAGCTGACCGGCTCAAATCACGACTTGCACTCGGGCACTTATGGTGGCGCTGTTGCTAATCCCATCAATGTCCTTAGCAAAATGATTGCATCTATGACTGATGAAAACAACCGGATAATGATTCCGGGTTTTTATGACAAGGTGGTAGAATTGTCGGATGAGGAAAGGGCAAAGATAGCTACAGCTCCTTTTGATGAAGAGGAATATAAAAAAGAACTCGATGTAGAGGAGCTGGCCGGGGAGAAAGGCTATACAATTCTCGAACAACTGGGTATCCGGCCAACTTTCGATGTAAATGGAATTTGGGGTGGATATACAGGGGAAGGTGCTAAAACGGTTCTTCCTTCAAAAGCACATGCTAAAATTTCCATGCGACTGGTTCCGGATCAGGATAGTGAGGAGATTGCTCGTATCTTTACGGAACATTTTAAAGCCATTGCTCCGAAATCCATGAAGGTAAAAGTTATACCCCATCATGGCGGACAACCGGCCGTAACCCCGATTGATTCTGTTGCCTATAAGACAGCTGAAAAAGCCTATGAAAAAAGTTTTGGTAAAACCCCAATCCCTATGCGGGACGGTGGAAGTATTCCAATAGTGGCTCTGTTTGAAAAAGAACTTGGGCTGCAGTCAGTGCTAATGGGTTTGGGTCTCGACTCTGATGCTATACACTCACCTAATGAGAGTTATGGATTGTTTAATTACTTTATTGGTATAGAAACCATTGTATATTTTCATCAGTACTTTTTGGAAATGAATAAGTAAGGGCATTATCCTACCGCAAAAATGCACGGTGTCTCCCAGAGGACATCGTGCATTTTTTATATATGGATTTCATGCCTGACATGACACTAATATGCATCAATTTTGCCATATTTGCAGTCGAAAACAACAGGTGAGGTTATGAAAAAGGTAATTACTGTATTTATTCTGTTTCTTTTTATTGCTTTCCAGGCCACTTCCCAGATTCTTCAGCCTGCCTTGTGGAAGGTTGAATTTTCAGGTAGCGAGGTCTCAATTGGCGATGAAATTGAAGTGATATTCAGTGCTACTATTGATCCGGACTGGTATCTGTATTCTTCAGACTTCGATCCGGATCTGGGTCCTATTGTCACCTCATTTATCTTTATATCTAACGATACATATCAATTGGTGGGCGGGATACGCGCCATTAAACCGAAGAAAAAATACGACGAAATATTTGAAGGCGATGTCACCTATTTTAAGATTAGCGGAGAATTCAGGCAAACCGTCAGGATCTTAAAAACTAATCCTGATATTTCCGGCTCGTATGCTTATCAGGTCTGTTCAGATATAGATGGTAAATGCATCCCGTTTGAGGAAGATTTTACACTTGGCAAAATTAAAGTAAAAGAGCCTGCCGGTGAGGGGAAAGAGGAAATTGCTATCAATGCATTTGATGGGGCCTTTCAAACACTGGATGCCGGGAATAATAACACTGGAGATGGAATTTTAGTGCCGGCCAAATGGTCTTATATTGTAGAGGGCACAGCCATTTCTGGAAAAGAAATTGAACTTGTGTTTGAGGCCGCAATCGACCCCGATTGGGTACTTTATTCCTCTGATTTTGAGCTTGACCCGGGACCTATCCCGGCGAGTTTTGTTTTTACCGAAAACGAAACCTATCAGCTCATTGATCATATAAAGCCGGTAGGGGCAAAAGAAAAATATGATAATGTTTTTGAGGGGGAAGTGCGCTATTTTAAGAAACATGCAGAGTTTCGGCAGACTATTAAGGTACTGAAGAAAGAATTTTCTGTAAAGGGGACTCTTGAATATCAGGTCTGTTCCGATGTAGATGGCAAGTGTATCCCATTCGAAGAAGATTTTCAATTCGGTCAGGACAAACAACTGGTGGGCACGACCACTGCAGTAAATGTAGATAGTAAGCATAAGGGCCTCCTTAAATCCAGAGATTCACATGATCCTTATTCGCTTCTGGCTTTTATGATCATTGCATTTTTGGGAGGACTCGCGGCCTTGTTTACACCATGCGTGTTTCCTATGATACCGATGACAGTTTCATTTTTTACAGGGCGTGCAAAAACCCGGAAAGCAGGAATTAGAAATGCGGTTTTTTATGGGCTTTCTATTGTTTTTATTTATACCCTGGTGGGATCACTCGTCGCTCCGTTTATGGGACCGGAGATGGCAAATGAATTGGCTACTAACTGGCTGCCTAACATACTATTTTCTGTTATTTTCCTGATTTTTGCCCTTTCGTTTTTAGGCTTATTTGAAATTACTTTACCCAGCTCATGGGTAAATTCAATAGATAAGCAGGCAGATAAAGGCGGATTTGGGGGCATTTTCTTTATGGCATTTGCTCTGGTGTTAGTATCTTTTTCCTGTACCGGTCCAATAGTAGGGAGTATTTTGGTCGAATCAGCAGGCGGGCAGTTCCTGAAACCTATCTTAGGTATGTTTGCTTTCAGTCTTGCTTTTGCTGTACCGTTCACATTATTTGCCATATTTCCTGAATGGCTCAATTCATTACCTAAATCGGGTGGATGGCTCAATTCTATTAAAGTAGTTCTGGGATTTATTGAATTGGCATTTGCTCTTAAGTTTCTCAGTATTGCAGACCAGGCCTACCATTGGCATTTGCTTGACCGTGAAATATATCTGGCATTATGGATTGTGATTTTTAGTTTTATGGGGTTGTATTTTCTTGGAAAGATCCGATTGCCACATGACAGCAAAATGGAAAGCGTGCCGGTATTGCGTCTTATCCTTGCTATAATAACATTTACATTTGTAGTATATATGATTCCTGGTATGTTCGGCGCCCCCCTCAAAGCGCTGGCCGGCTACCTTCCTCCAATGTCTACACACGACTTTGATTTACCTGGTATTATTTCCAGTTCCGGGCGATCCCAGACCGATGACAATAAAGCTTTATGCGAGAGTCCGAAATATGCTGATTTTCTTCATTTGCCGCACGGTATTGAGGGCTATTTTGACTACGATCAGGCAATAGCATGTGCGAAAGAAAAAAATAAACCTGTTTTTGTGGATTTCACCGGTCACGGTTGCGTCAATTGCCGGGAAATGGAAGCGAGGGTGTGGTCTGATAAAGAAGTATTGAAACGCTTGAAAAATGATTTTATCGTACTCGCAGTATATGTGGATGATAAGACCGAATTGCCGGAAAGCAGCTGGTATACTTCAGATTATGACGGAAAAATCAAAAAAAGCCTTGGGAAGCAAAACGCCGATCTGCAAATAAGAAAATTTCAGAATAACGCCCAGCCGTTTTATGTATTGCTAGATCCCAATACTGAAAATCCACTAGTAGAGCCAAAAGCTTACGACTTAAATGTACAGAGCTTTATAAATTTTTTAGATAGCGGAACACATAAATATGAGTCAAAATCCACCAAATAAGAAGTAAAACTAAAAATTTTAGTAATATTTTCTGGCAAGTGCTTAATAAATCATAATTTATTGTTTAATTTTCCGTTTGAATATTACATTTGATTTATATTTAAAAAAATCAATTTTTTTAAGTTCGAAAACACAACCTATTGTTATGGCCAAACTAAAAAACATTATTAAGCAATTATCAGAGGACGATTTTACCGCCATCTATGATTCGTTATTAGAAAGTAGTGCGGACAAGTCTGCATTTTTATTAAAAGCCATGCGGGAAAAATCCCAGTCTGACAATAAGATCATGGAAGAACTGGGTGTTAATACTAATGCCTATTATACACTGCGCTCCCGGCTCAACCAAAAAATTGAGGAGTATCTGCTGCAGCAGATGGAGAACCCACGCACTGATATCCTCAAAAAAGTAGCAAATATTAATGAGATTATATTCACTAAAAAGCGTGCTATTGCCATAGCCACATTGAAGAAGCTTGAGAAGGAATTGTTGGATTATGATCTCTCCAATGAGTTGACTATCGTGTATAAGTTTTTAAAGAAGCTTCATATCAATTCTTCTGATTATTTCAACTATTCTCAATTGTATAACAAACACGTTGCTTATACTCTGGCAGTTGATAAGGCGGAGGATCTACTAGCGGATTATTTTAAAAAATATGGTGTTTACACCCTGACGAGCGAGGAATCAGGAAAGCTTGCTTTATCTTTATTAAGCCGGGAAATGAATAACGTGTGTAGCTTGTACAAGTCACACAGGATGTATGTTTATCAGAGCTGTATCAACATCTTTCACCGGCTGTTTGTCGAAAGTGAAGAAGAGATGGATGGCGATGTGGAGCCCGTTGAGGATATTATTCAAAATGTACAGCAGATTTTTGATGATTATCACCTCGACTCCATTTATTTCCATTTGAGGATTGTGTTTGAATATCTCAAGCTGGAATATTATGATCATTATAAGGTATATAGGAAGGCGGAGGAGTTTTTTGAAGAAGTAAATGATTCTTGTGGCGACTTGCTTTCAAATTATTCACTCTATACTTATCCCGCACAATTTTTGATCACTAAAATAGAGCGACATATCCGAACTAATAACTCTCAGGATCTTTACGAAGAAAACAATGGAATATTTCATGATTACGAACCGGATAAGCAGGATATACCCAATTATATCACATATGTTACTTACCGGTCTATCTCATGTTATTATAATAAAAAGTATGAGGAAGCAGCTCGCTGGATCAATAATTTGCTGAACGAAGTGAGTTTAAAGCGTTATCCTTCTGCACAACTGGAAGTGAAAAGTATCCTCGCTCTGCAATATTGTATGTTTCGTGATTATGATCTTTTTAATCAATTGATCAACAGTATTCAACGCCAGATCAGGCTGTTGGGAAAAGATAGCTGTGAACATGTAATTATCTTTACTAAAATGCTGAAAATATCCATCAGCGATTCTAAACGTAATAAAAAGGCAAAGATTCAGGCACTAGCTGATAAATTCAAGAACAGCCAGATGGACTTTTTTAATCCAACCATGCTGATCACGGTTGATGAAGATTTTGTCAATGCGTTGAGCAGGGAATAAATAAGATTGAAGGGTAAAACTAAATAGAGCCTGTTTATAAAGTCAGGCTCTGGATCAGAATGTTCGTTATCAATTCCGATAGCGCAGCTCAAAAAATATTTAGCAAATGACCATTTTGAGAGCAAGCGTAACAGCTTGCCCCGCATAATTCGGGGCAGATAACGGATATTATGGACAGACCCTAAATATTCAGGTTTTCTAAAGTTTCCTGTGAAAGAGGCTTGTTAAAGTACTTCAAGACATTGTACTCTTTCGATTTACTCATATCCTGCGGGTTGATTGAAGATGTGAGCATTATGATTTTACATCTTTCCCTGGTGGTGTCCTGTAATTTTTCAAATTCATCGAGGAACTGAAAACCATCCATTAAAGGCATATCAATATCCAAAAAAATGATATCTGGCAAAATATTTTTTGCTGCCTCATTTAATTTTTCAATATTCTTTAAAAATTCAATAGCACTTCGAGCTCCGGTATGGGTGTATATGTGCTCAGTGATATTTGCGGCTTCAATCATTTTTTGATTGATAAGATTATCTATTTCATTGTCATCAACCAACATGACAGCAAAGTACTTTTTGTCCTCTAAACCTGACATCTTTTTTCAGTTTAAATTTATCGTGCTAATAGAAATATTATTATGCCCAAATATATGAATTAAAAATATAATTTCTTCAGGATAAAATATAAATAAACATAAAAACTATCTATTGTAACAATTTAGGTAAAAGTAGTATAATATTAAAATAAAACAAACACATACTTTATTGCTAAATAAAAAAAGCACAACTTTTTGAAAAAGCTGTGCTTTTATCCTTAAAAAAGGATTATAATTCCTATGCTTCGACCAAAGGTTTCACAGATACATATGATCTGTTCTTCCTCCCTCTTTTAAATTCTACTTTTCCGTTAATCAATGCAAAGAGCGTATGATCTTTACCTATCCCCACATTTTCGCCTGGATGGTGCTTGGTTCCGCGTTGTCTCACAATGATATTTCCGGCTATAACATCCTGTCCGCCAAATTTTTTCAAACCGAGACGTTTACTTTCCGACTCCCTTCCATTTCGCGAACTACCGGCTCCTTTTTTGTGTGCCATTTTTCAACTATTTAATATTTTCTATTAAAACCTTTGTAAAATTTTGCCTGTGACCGTTTTTAACCTTGTAACCTTTTCTCCTTTTTTTCTTAAAAACGATTACTTTATCACCTTTAACCTGTGAGAGAATCTTACCGGTTACTTTAGCTCCTTTTACGGTTGGCGTTCCTACTTTTATCTTGCCGTCTTGATCGAGGAGAAGTACTTCATTAAACTCTACCTTATCTCCATCCTCACCTTCAAGGGTTGGAGTATAATAGTACTTGTCTTTCTCAACTTTAAATTGCTTTCCGGCTATATCAACAATTGCGTACATGCTTATAATAAATTAATAACGGATTACTCCATTTCAAAATGGACTGCAAAGATATTGGAAATGAACATAATTGCCAAACCTTTTATTTTATTAATGACAAATTATACACGAAAATCAGTAAAAATTCCTTTTCTAATTAAGAATTAATTGTTTTATGAGATTTTGACTGCATATTTTTCGATTAATTACATCATTTAACTATCACATTTCCCTTCGTTCATCAAAATTTTAACACCAGTTTGGCAAAAACATTGCGGGGCGGCTGCACAAAATACCCTGGTTCATCGTATAGACCGTCCCAGTTGGTATCAACCGGAGCCCCGTAAGTATAATACCTGGTATTGAATATATTATTCATGAATACATCAAAAGTGTGACCCTTAGCAAACTCATATGAAAGCCTTGCCGTGGCTACAAAAAATGCCGGCATGGTAAATCGTGTATCATTGGTTGGTTCCTGGTAAGAGTCACTCACATATCTCCCTCCGATCATAGCTGAAAACCCGGATAAAAAGTGATACGTAATATTTCCTGAAAACATCCAATCCGGACTCAGCGGTTGTTGTACATCCGTATATATCTCCACATCACCTTCCGGGGCGTATTCTTTAATGCGGCTTTGCATATATGTGGCATTTCCGGAAAAATCAAAAGCAGGGCTTATATTCCAGTAAACATCAACTTCAGCCCCCCGCCGGTAACTATTGGGTATATTTTTTCTTAACTGAATGAATCCTTCTGGGACATATTCTCCTATTGGAGCTATTTCATCTTTAAAAAACATGTAAAATAAATTGGCTTGACCGCGAAGTGTCTGACCATGAAATTGTATTCCGGCTTCTATATCATCAACAAATTCTGGTCTTACTTCATTACTTTTAACACTTGCTAAATTGGATGGGTTCAACTGGAAACCTCCAAGGATATCGATCTTGGTCGGTTCACGCCCGTTGCGCCCCCATGACAGAAATAAATTATTCGATCGGTCAAGTTTATAAGTGATGCCAATTCGCGGATTAATAAAAGTCCAGTGTTTTTTGACAATGGGCTCGTCGGGCAGCAGATTTTTGTCCGGGGAGATGTTCAATGACAGGGTCCTGACTTGTAAGTCCCCGTAAAGCTTAAATTTGTTTATTTGGTACCCTGCCTTGGCAAAAAAACTGAATTCGTCTTTTTGTGATTTTTCATGATAATAGGGGTTTTCATCATCAGGCATTAATGATTCGTAGTTGTTGCGCCGGAATGTGTAAAGATGCAAACCACTATACATCGATAACCGGTTGTTGCGACTTGTATAGTTGAGATTTGACATCAAGCCGTAATGCTTGTTGGTGAGTGGGTAATTGATCTGCACTAATTTTTCTTCTATCCTATAGGGTGGTGTTCCCGGGGAATAAAGAGTGTCATAAGATGTAAATGTAGCAGGAAAATCACCTCCGGCCCCGCTTACATAAGCTGTTGAGCCCAGTGACCATTGGTCGTTAAACAAATGTGTGTGCTGCAATTGAAACGCCCATTGCCCAAAGTCATCTATGTCATTTTCATTAACGTAATTGGTTTTCGGATCTTTATTAATATCACTCAAGCCTACCGGCAAATATGCCAGACCATTTTTGGACCGGCCTGCAAATGCAGTAAATTTTATCAGATCTCGTTCGCCAAAATATCCTCCGGAAGCATAAAAAGAATGAGATTTTGTAGAAGTATGATGCCGGTATCCATCAGAGTTGAATGCTGAAAACCTTGAATAGAAAGACAGTTTGTTTTTCATTAATCCTGTTTTAACAGCCCCGCTTATACGATAGGTGCCAAATGATCCTCCAACAAGCTCTATGTCTGCAGAGGGGTGATCATCCTGTATATTGATTGATTCAAAATTGACAGAACCCGCATAGGATGCAGTGCCATTTGTACTTGTACCTACTCCTCGCTGTATTTGTACTGTTTGCACATTATTGGAGAAATCTGTAAAATTTGAAAAAAACACACCTTGATCTATCATGTCGTTTAATGGCATGCCATTTAGGGTAATATTAATTCGCGACTGGTCTATACCTCTCAATCGGAATTGCCCGTAATTAGAAAAATTAGTTCCCGATTCGGTATAACTAATAATTGATGGAGATGTGCTTTCAAGGACATATTGGACGTCCTGTCCCACGTATATAGATTCTATATCCTTACGGTCTAAATCTGTTTTTGCCACCGGTGCATTGGCATCTGCCCGTATGGCTAAAATCACTATTTCTTCCAGATCTATAATCGGCCATAAGTTTACCTCAATTTCTTTTTCTCCGTTCCAGATAATGGAATCTGTTTTATATCCAACATAACTGAATAAAATATGAGATGCAGATCCGGTGACTTTCAATGCAAATAAACCTTTATTATCCGTTATTGTACCGGAAGCGCTTTCGCCAATATATATATGTACTCCTGGTAAAGGTTGGTGGGATTCTGCATCCAACACTATACCGCTAATGGAAACCTGTGAAAATCCATTCAATCCATATAGCAAGGCAAATGATAATAATAAATATTTTTTCATCCGGTTAAAGTTTATTCCAAATTACCAATGCCGAAAATTTAACCGTTAATACACACTTCCTACGCCCGCATTACCGGGATCAGGTTCATGGGTATACTCTCAGCCTGAATTTATAGGCACCCCTTTTGTTAGATTAGACCAACAATCGTATGCAAATGTAAGAATATTTGATTGTTTGACGAAATATCGGCTGATTTTATTAGGTTTTAATTACGTAATCTATAGCGCTTATAGCTGATTTGAGGCGTTGACTGCCAGGGCCTGAGATAACGGTAAAGTTAGCCTCCATCTGTTTCAATTCTCTTTTGTATATATTGAAAAAATATGTTCGCTGATTTGGCTGTTCGCGTTGCGGATCATATACCCAGGGCAGGTCAATATCTGGTAACAAAAACAGATCACAGTTGAATTGCTTAAACTTTTCATTTATCAAAGGATGCAATTTCCCATATTTATACTCATACCAAACCTTAATAACCAGGAGTGATGTGTCGCAAAAAAGAATATCTCTTGCTTCTTTCCCCAATTTCTTTTCTGCCTGCAATTGCCCATCCATAATATTGAGCAAATCATTTTGGTTGTATGGTCGTTTCAGAGTATTAATGTATTCCCGTGCATACTCAGGCACCCACACTGTGTGATAATGTTCCGCAAGGGCTCTGGATAGAGTGCTTTTACCGGTAGATTCCGGTCCGGTGATAATTACCTTTTTTATCATAATGCCATTCTTTTGTTCATGGAAGATTTCCACGAAAGGTATCCCGATACGGCAAGGGCAATATAAATTATATATAATATAGAATAGAAATAAATACCTTTATAGTAATAGATACCTGTGGCTAATACATCAACAATTAACCAGAAATACCAGTTTTCTATTTTTTTTCTGGCCATCAGCCACATACCTGTTATACTTAGCACAGTAGTAGCACTATCCCAGTAGGGTAAAGCGGCATCGGTAAACTCCGACAGGAAATAACCCGTTAGGGCTATACCGACAAAAGATAAGAGAGTCAATATGACAAGTGTGCTCCAGTTTATTTGTGTCACAGGAACTTTGTGGTTTTCAGACTTCTTAGCATAACTCCAGAAATACCATCCGTAAATATTCATAGCTAGAAAAAAGATATGAAGAGCAAAATCGGCGTATAATTTTTCTCTCCAAAATATGATCAGAGAGGCTAATATATATATGATACCGGCCGGCCAGGTTAGAATATTTTGTCTGATCAACCACCAAACGGCAAGCAATCCGGTAACCAGCCCAAGTAATTCCAGAGAATTTAAAAACCTGGCATAATCAAGTATTTCAGATATATAGGAGCCTTCCTGTATCAAACTATTGTTGTTTTATTGTGTTTCATCGGGTATAATTTCCTAAATATAATTGAAAATGAAATAAAAGTAAGAAAATTTTGTATATATCAATGGCATGAAAAAATGCTTATTTGATAAAATCAGAGCCACTTTTTAAGATAATTCATAAAAATAGTGAGAGCTGTGTTTATGATTTCCAATCATTTTGGAACGGAAATTGTATAACCTAAGATGAATCAAATTTATTTAATCATGAAAAACTTAAAATTATTTATCGGATTATTGGTTATTATCTCTTTGGTCTTTTCTGTTAATGAGGTATCAGCAAAAAAACCCATTAATAAACAGGCAAAGAAGGAAATCAAGAAAAAGGCGGCCAAGCAGGCGCGAAAAGAAGCGAAAAAATTCAAGAAAAAGCATTGGTATGTAGCTCCCGGCGCTTTGCCAATGGACAAGCAAATAGAAAAGGCGTGGGAACTTCAATACCTCTATGATGAAAATGGTTATCCGTTGTATATAGTTGCTACGGGAAACTCGGTTGCTGAAACACAATCAGCGGCAAAACTTCAGGCAACTGAACTTGCAAAACTGGAATTGGCCGGACTCGTGCAAACCGACGTGGCAGCCTTAATTGAAAATAGCATTGCAAATAACCAATTGAACAATGAAGAGGCGGCGTCTGTTACCAAAACTGTGGCAGCATCAAAGAATATCATTGCTCAGGAAATCGGAAGAGTACTCGTATTTTTTGAGATTTATCGCAGGATTGATAAAAATGTGGAAGCCTCTGTACGAATTGGCTACAATCATGAATTGGCAAAAGATGCCGCCAAGCGTGTAATACGTGAGCAGTTAGAAGAAAGAACGGAGATCCTTCATGAGAAGCTGGATAAACTGTTGGACTTTTAATTCATAAGAATATGTAAAATCTGTGTGCGGTTTTAAAAAGAATCACCTACTGATATAGCAATGAAAAAATCCTTAATCATATTGATCATGCTCCTTCCTGCCTGGAATTTCATCTTTGGCCAGAAAATACGAAATGCTTCAGGTGAAGCAACATTCCGGCTGGAGGAGCATATGAGTAAGGATGAACTAAGGGATAAGTTGAGGGAACAAGCCATCATCCAGGCTATTGAAAATACTTACGGCTCAACTGTGATGCAGAAAACGGAAATAAAAATACAAGATGGGCATACCAGGTTTAATATTGACGGATCCACTCTGGTAAGAGGAGAGTGGTTGAAGACAACAAAGGAAAAATATTCGGAGGAACTTCGCGAAGTTAAAACCAGTAGTGGTAACCGGATGGAATTATGGATCAATTGCAAAATTGGAGGTAAGGTACGCGAAATAATCAGCTCACCGGTTGTCGTTGATTTTTCATCCGGAAACTGCCCTGATAAGAAATGTAGTACTTCTGTTTTCAAGAATGGGGAATCGATGTATCTGTTTTTCAAAACCCCGGTCGATGGATATTTGAGTGTTTTTGTAGTTGAAAATGAGCAGGCTTTCCGCATACTTCCATATCAGCAAATGACATCTGTATATGTACATGCTGTGCCTGTGGTGGGAAACAAAGATTATGTGTTTTTTTCTAATTATCGTTCACATGATTATTTCCCTGATTTTTCTTATTATCTGGCAGATGAATTACTCATGTTTACCGACAGGAATGAGGAAGATCTCAAGCTTTATGTGATTTTTTCCACAGAAACATTTCATACTGCACTGTTAGATGAAGAAAAAGGGACAGAAGGGATCCCAAAATCGCTTTCGCTCGATTCGTTTACAGACTGGCTGGAAAACAACAGGATGTTTAACACGGGCTTTGACTATCAGGCAACCATATTAAAAATAGTTAAATGATATAAACAATTTTTATTAGCCATGAAAAAAAATGTTTTCATATTGACTTTACTGATGGTGTTGATGACCCAGGTTGTTGCCCGAAGCAACAATGATGACTTCGTTTTACCTGCTAAGAAGTATGGCAAATGGGGGTTTATCACTAAAGAAGGGATATGGAAAATTCAGGCGAAATTTGAAAAAGCATATCATTTTACCGAAGGATTGGCCGCTGTCAGGTTTGAAGGCAGGTGGGGGTATATTGATCATACCGGAACCTGGCAAATACAACCCCGTTATAGTCAGGCGCGACCTTTCAGGGAAGGGATGGCTGGTGTGATGCATTTTGATAAATGGGGATATATTGATCGACTTGGTCAATGGGCTATTAAGCCCGAGTACAAAGCATTAAGTTCTTTTTCAGATGGTACTGCTCTTGTAAAATCTGTAACAGGATATCAGTTTATTGACAAGAGTGGCAATCGTATTATTACAAATATATTCCGCAAAGCTCTTCCCTTTGCTGATGGGTTGGCATTTGTAATATATGCAGGCCATCAAGGTTATATTGATCAAAAAGGTAACTGGATAATTAAGCATCATTATGAAGAAGCATATTCATTTTCTGAGGGATTTGCACTCGTTGAGAAAGATGATCTATATGGGTTTATAGACAAGAGTGGGTCGATGGCAATCGATCCCGAATACGAAGATGCTGGATTTTTCAGAGAGGGATTGGCAACGGTGAAAGTAGGCCGTAAATGGGGTTATATCAATCAGTTGGGTAAAATGATTATTCAACCAAAATACGAAAGCACATTTCCGTTTTTTAACGGATATGCCATAGTCCGGTTGGCGGGAAGATATGGAATGATCAATAGAAAAGGAGACTGGATTCTCAATCCTGTATATAGTGCCCTGGGACATTATACAAGAAGTACGTCCCTGGAAATAATAATAGAGCAATATGTACAACAGCAACTGGTGGATTGGCAGCTGAAAAATGAATTCGAAAAAACCGAAGATTATCATTTTCGAACATCAAAAAGTAACCTGGAAACACAAATCGGTGATCTTACTAATGCAGCAATAAATCATTATGCAAAGCAAAGTGTGAAGCTGGATCATGTTGAGTTGGGTATGTATGATGCTGATATGGAACAGTTTTATGTAAGAATTCCGGGTGCATATCCGATACGATTATCTGTACCTATAAACTACGCGCCTGATGTAAAAAAACACTGGAATGGTGTAGTTTTTAAAGATCCGGTATATACTATCAATGGTGATTTATTTATGATTGAGTCGATTACTGCTGTATATGATAATCAGGAATACGATTATTTGCAGAAGGATGATTTAATTTATGAAGGGATACCTGTATTTCAGGTGCAAGCTTCAGAGGTACAAATAGAGATTTCAACGATTGGGATAGAACTCAAAAAGCGCACTCCAGGCATACCTGTTGGACTATCTGATGTCGATGTTCAGATTCCCCAAACATCGTTAAAGAGTAAAAAAACTTTTGCTTTAGTCATTGGCAATGAAGATTATAGTTTATATCAAAGGGAGTTGAAATCGGAATCGAATGTGGATTATGCAGCGTCTGATGCCAGGATTTTTAAGGAGTATCTTGTAAAAACCCTCGGGGTACCTACTGACAATATCTCTTTACTGATTAATGCAACGGCCGGCCAAATGCGCAGGGGTTTATCTAAAATGCGTGCTTTGGCAAAAGCGTATGATGGAGATGCCAATATCATATTTTACTATGCAGGGCATGGCCTTCCAGACGAAAGCACTCATCTGCCATACCTTATTCCTGTAGATGTAAATGGCTCAGATTTGGAATATGCAATTAATCTCGAAGATGCATACAACATCCTTACTGAATATAGCACTAAAAAAGTAACAGTATTTCTCGATGCATGTTTCAGTGGTGGGGGGAGGAATGATGGGCTGGTACGCTCTCGTGGCATACGGATCAAGCCAAAATCACCATTTGTACTCGGTAATCTCATTGTTTTTTCTGCCACCCGTGATGATCAGCGTGCTTATTCGTATACAGAAAAAGCCCACGGTATGTTCACATATTATTTATTGAAAGGGCTCCAGGTATCAAAAGGGCAGATTACTTATGGTGAATTGGCCGATGTCATTCATACGAATGTAAGCCGCAAATCCATTTTGATCAATGAAAAAGAACAAGAACCAGAATTGCTCATAAGTCCGGCTTTAGAATCCGACTGGAAAGGATTGAAATTCTTTGAACCGGAAACTTTTTCCGTCGCAAGAAAGAAATGAAACTATCTGTTTTTCTTCTTAAACTCATCAAATTTTGATGGGATGTCTTTTGGCGGGAAGTGATTATCATATTCATTTACATCTGCTGTCTCTTTATTCGGGTCAAGCTCAATACTTATAACTTCCTTTTCGAATGCAAAACTCTTGGTAACTTCTTTTTCATTCATTCGCCAGATCTCGGCCGGTAAACGTACTATCTCAGAAGATCCATCTTCAAAATTAAATTTTAAAATTACCGGCATAACCAGACCACCTTTGTTGGCGAGTTCAATTTCATAAAAATTCGGGCGGTCTTTTAACCGGACATCTGCCTGATTCAGTGATGTAGTAATAGGATTTGGAGTTTTAAGCTTTTCTTCCGGGCTCATTTCTTCCCCATCATTATAACCATGCTGCGAGTATGTTCTGGTATTCTGGTGTTGATTTTTCTTTTTTTTCTCTGATTTTCCTTTCTTCTCCATATTGGAAGCCAACTCGTCATGATATTTATAAAATGTCACATCTTCTATACTCAGGTCTACATTATCAGTTGTATAGAACCAACCTTTCCAAAACCAGTCGAGGTCTATTGCGCTGGCATCTTCCATAGTTCGGAAAAAATCAGCCGGAGATGGATGTTTGAACGCCCATCTGTTGCAGTACTCTTTAAAGGCATAATCAAATAATTCATGCCCCATAATAGTTTCTCGTAGTATATTGAGTGCTGTGGCTGGTTTGGCATAGCCATTGTTCCCAAATTGTTTCAATTGCTCGGAATTGGTCATGATGGGAACCATAGTATCTTTGCTTCCTTTCATATATGGTACAATATTTTCGACAGGCCCTCTTCGGGAGGGGTAATTCGGATCCCATTCTTTTTCAGTGAGGTATTGAACAAAAGAATTCAATCCCTCATCCATCCATGTCCATTGTCGCTCGTCGGAGTTGATGATCATCGGGAAAAAATTATGTCCCACTTCATGAATAATCACACTGATCATACCCCGTTTCAATCGTTCTGAATACGTGCCGTCTTTATTTGGTCGGCCGTAATTGAAACAAATCATTGGATACTCCATACCATTGGCTGCTTCTACCGAAATAGCAACCGGATAAACATAAGGGATTGTATATTTGGAATAGGTTTTAATGGTGTGGGCAACCACCCTGGTGGAATATTCTTCGTACAGAGGATTGGCTTCTTTAGGATAATAGGACATGGCCATCACATGATTGCCTTCCACATCGACACCCATTGCATCCCAAATAAATTTTCTTGAACTCACAAAAGCAAAATCACGTACGCTGTCCGCTTTATAAATCCAGGTTTTTTTATCAGTTGCGTGTTGTTTTTCTTTTTCTATTACTTCATCTTCAGAGACAATAATAACAGGTTCTGTAGCATTTTTAGCTTTCTCAAACAGCTCGATCTGTTCGGAAGTAAGTACATCAGATTGATTTTGCAATACGCCTGTTGCACCGATAATATGATCAGAGGGCACCGTGATAGATACTTTATAATTACCGAAAGGTAGTGTGAACTCACCTTGTCCTAAAAACTGCTTGTTTTGCCAGCCGTTTATGTCGTCGTAGACCGCCATTCTGGGGAAAAATTGTGCAATGCTATAAAGATAATTGTCATCTTCTTCAAAGTATTCCATACCAGATCTTCCTCTGACTTTCATCCGGTCATTTATGTTGTAATACCACCTGACGGTAAAGGAAAATATTGAATCGGGGGAAATGGGCTTTTTCATATCCACACGCATCATCGTCTTATTGATTGTATAAGGCAAATCAATTCCACTCATATTTTTTACCTCCAGTATGTGATAGCCCAGATCATATCCATGGCCCAATATGGAGGTAATTATTTGGCTGTTCATGTTTTCACGGACTTCACTTGTGGCGGTGGAGTAAGTATCGGAATGGGCATTTCGAATATTTTGCTCTAGTTGTAACCAGAGGTAGTTTAGTCGATCTGGCGAATTGTTATGGTAAGTAATTATTTCATAGCCCGTGATCGTATGCTTTTCTTCATCAAGCTCTAATTCCATTTGATAATCTGCCTGCTGTTGCCAGTACTCTTCACCAGGTGCTCCGCTTGCATTTCGATAGGAATTGGGCGTGGGAAGTGTAGTGCCCATTTGTTCAAAGCTTCTTTCTTCAGGGTTGTTTTGTGCTATCAGGCAAAAGGGTAGAAATATAGCTAATAAAATACCTGTAAATAGTTTCATCTTACTTCTGTTACCAATATTTAGATTCAAATAAAAATGTTAATGCCACACCCGCTATTCCGGATGAGATAACCAATACCCAGTCTCTACGATTTACGCCAACTAAGCCTACAAAGATCATTGCAATAATTAAATATGTAACAATAGCAACGGCCATTCCCGCTTCCAGACCAATATTGAAAGCAAGAAGAGTAATGAATTGTAAACCAGGAACATCAACGACACTGTAAATATAATTAGCAAATCCAACACCATACACCAATCCGAATATCAATGCCAGAAAAAAAATTCGCTGTAAATTGCCTTTAATCCGAAATCTGTCTTTTTTGCGAAAAATATTGGACATGGACGTGAGAAATAATGTTACAAAGATCAAAACTTCTATAAGACGTTGGTCGATCTGTATTATTTTTAAAGCTGTCAGATAGTATGTAAAGGAATAGCCAATTGAAAAAAACAGCAATAATACGAGTACGTGTCGCCAGTCTTTGTAAACAAAAATTACTGATATTGAGATTAAAAAAAGAACATATACTACTCTATTCAGGTCTAATATGTGCTGAAATCCCAAACTGAAATATGGAGCAAACTGTGACATCAAGTTATTAAATCAATTTATTTTAAAATCAGGTCTACTGTTATTATAGTGGTATATCCACTCAAAACAGGCTGTCTATAAACTCAAATGTTTTAATAAGAATGGCAATATTAATGTATAAATTTGACAATCAATAATCAATTGTAAAATGGTTTATAGTATCATCGTATGGAGTTGGGCTTTACTTTTGCATTTCATGCACCCATTTCACATAAGTGTAACAGAAGTGTCGTTTAACGAGGACAATAAACATTTGGAGATTAGCATACGGATATTTTCTGACGATTTGGAGAGAGCTCTTAAGCAATATGGGGAAATGGAATTCGATATCATCAATTCACTGAATGATACTGTGGTTCTGACTGAACTGGAATCCTATTTGGAAGCAAATTTTATTATAAAAGAAAATGAGATAACTATTCCTTTGTATTTCCTTGGAGCAAAAGCTAATGGGGATGAAGTTTGGTGCTTCATAGAAAGTGAAACGGTGAATGCACCGGAAACTTTGTGGGTACGGAATACCTTGTTGCTGGATTTATTCGATGACCAGATCAACCTGGTACATCTTACAATTGGAAATACCACAAGAAGCACAAAATATTACCATGATCACTATAGCGGACCGGTGATTTTAAAATGAAGAATGCGATAATGCTACAATCATCCCTCTCGTAATTCGTAATCCTTAATTCGTAATTATTCCAGTTAAGTTCAGGGATTATTTGTTTGTAGAGGAAATAACCTGACAACTTCCCAATGTTTACCTGTATGTCTTAATAATGCCAGATGGTCGGCAATGAATTGCATTTCAAAGGATTTGTTTTTGTATTTGGGCCAGGCTTTTTTAAATATCTCCGGACTCAAATCTCTGAAAGCTACTGTGATATGCGGATGCAGGCCTCTTTTGTCAGGCTTTTCGCCTATTTGAAGATCATTCATCATCCACATCGTTAAAGCATACCAGAGCGATTGTAAAGAGTCGTTTTTAGTTACTCCGGCATAAATTACACGATTCCGGAAAGCACCAAAATCCTTAATATTGATGGGAAATGATGAATAATTCCGGGCAAAATTTCTAACAGAGGTGTTTAATATTTCTATTTCTGACAATCGCCACCTAAACGGGGGATAAAGTGTAATGTGCGGAGGGGAATTGAGGGCCTTTTTAATGTTATAGGTTTTTTTAAAATACTGCTTTATCGCCGTGATTTCATTACTGATATGATTTGGTGTCAGGATAGCAATAAAGTACAGGCGGGCATCATTTTTACTCCTTTTCATAGGAAATATTACACAAGAAATATACTTTAGTTTATTAAGAAGTTTCTAAGTTAATAATTGTAGAATTTTTTGTAAATTTATTATTACCATTAATTCAAAAAAAGTATATGATTTTTTTCAGATTTAAAAATATGGTAGTAGTATTTTTTTTACTCTTGTTCGCTTCTTTGACTAGCTATGGTTTTACAAAAGTCGAAGGTGAAAGGGCTCTTGCCGACAGTATAGTTAAAATCCATGGATATGTTTATGATACTCTTGGAGACACTAATGTTACTCCTATAAAAGCGAAATTGGTGTATGAAAGCAATCCATACGGAAGTGAAATAGGCATAATCTCTACAAATGATACTTCAGGATATTATGAGTTTTATCTTAATCTTGATAAAATATACAACCTCCGTATCAAATCTAACACACATAGTGATTATAAGACCAAACTGCAACCTTATCAACTGATCAAAAACGGTGAAATACGTAAAGATTTTTATTTATTTCCTGAGGTAAAAGAAAACCAGGTAATTCGCTTAAAACATTTGATTTTTGAGCAGGGGAAAGCGAATATCACTTCAGATTCTTATAATGAACTAAACCTTCTGGCTAATACAATGCTTCAAAATAATAAATTGATAATTCAGCTGGAAGGACATACGGATTTCCGGGGCAGCAAAAAATTAAATTACGAACTTTCACAACAACGAGTAGAATCTGTAAAACATTATCTCACCCAGCAAGGCATACGATCAAAGCGTATTAAGACTAAGGCCTTTGGGGGCACCCAGCCTCTAACAAAGGAAGAATCTATGGAAGCTGCACATATTAACAGAAGAGTAGAGGTAAGAATATTGAAATTAAAATAACAATTGTATCTTTATACTCTGATTATTAAAATTCCTAAACATCACAAGTATGATTAATCGATTATTACTAGTTGCATTTTTAGCTATTCCTTTCAATAGTTTAGCCCAACGAGTATATTGGGCAAATAAAGTTGTGGATTTCACTTCCGAACTTTCATCTGTCGAATATTCAGCCCAACAGGTTTTGGGAAAACCAAATGTGTTTCCTCAGGGTGGTGATAGCCCCAATGCCTGGATGCCTGCCAGACCGAACCGCCTGGAATTTGTTACGGTATCATTTAAAAAACCAATTAAAATACAGCAGATCATAATTGCGGAATCTTATAATCCGAGTGCTATTTATGAAGTGTATTTGTACAATCGTGCTGGCACAGAATATCTTGTCCATACCTTTGAATCAAAGCCGCTAAATACAAAAACCCGGATGCTAACAATATTTATTGATAAAACTAAATATAATGTCACCGCATTGCGATTGGTGGTCGATGGCTCCAAAGTCCCCGGTTATAGCGCAATTGATGCCATAGGAGTATCGAATTCAAAAAAACCTTATGAAGTAAAAATTGAAGAACCACAAAATATCAAAAACAATATTATTATAGAGGAACTGGATGAAAATGTAAACAGCCCTTACGGCGAAACAAGGCCTTTGATAGCCCCTGATGGACAAACTCTTTATTTTAGCAGGAGCAATCATCCGGAAAATATTGGTGGTAAAAAAGATGAAAATGATATATGGTATTCAGAGCTTAATGAAACCACAGGAAAATGGAAAGAAGCTGTAAATATAGGAGAGCCACTTAATAATAAGGGACCTAACTATATTAGTTCCATTACCCCGGATGGTAATGCTATGACAGTATTACTCGGCAATGAATATGCAAGAAATAATAAGATGAAACCAGGTGTTTCCATTTCAACTAAAAACAGCAGTGGATGGAGCGAACCGAAGACTTTGGAAATCATAAATGCCCATCTTGAATCAACTGATGGTAACTATTTTCTTGCCAATAACCGTAAAGTAATGATTATGGCTATAGAGCGTTATGATTCGTTTGGTGGAAAAGACCTATATGTGAGTTTTCTGCAGAGAGATGGCAAATGGACCGAACCCCTCAATTTAGGAGATGATGTCAATTCAGCACACATGGAATGTTCACCATATCTTGCAGCCGATAATGAAACACTGTATTTCAGTTCAATGGGGTTAAGTGGTTACGGTGGTGCCGATATTTATATCAGTCGCAGGCTGGACGATACATGGACCAACTGGACAGAACCTGAAAACCTTGGGCCGGACATCAATTCAATCGGGAATGATGTGTTCTTTAATATTCCGCCGTCCGGGAAATATGCATATTATGCAAAAACAGAGGAATCTGATGGTGGTAATATCAACAGGATTGAGATGCCTATTTTCTTTCAACCGGCACCTGTTGCATCCGTTTCAGGACTTGTTGTCAGCAAAGAAAGTGGCAAACCTATACCCGCAAAGATCTCTTATAAATTATTACCAGAAAATACGGATATAGGATTTGTTCTTGCAGATTCTATTACCGGCACTTATGAGATACTACTGCCTGTAGGTTCGGCTTATGACTATTCTGCGGAAGCAGAAGGTTATGAGACATTATCCAATCGAATTGACCTGGCAGAAGAAACAGATTTTAGTGAGATTAAGCGGGATATTGCACTTGCAAAATCCGGTGATGTATCAGAGGAACTGGTTACGGTGGCTGAAATTGCACCGACAACAGATCCTGGGGAGGATAAGATTCCTGTGAGCAAGGATATCCAGGAGCTGGTCGATCAATATGTGTTATTTGATTTTGCATCTGACTATGCTGATGTAAAGGCTTATTCGTTTTTGAAAGGAATTGCTGATTATCTCAAAGCGCATAAAGATAAGTCATTGTATATTTCAGGTCATTCTGACAATGTTGGTCCGGAACAATACAATATCAGCTTGTCAATGAGAAGGGCGAAATCTGTACTTGGTTATTTCATTAGTCAGGGCATACCTGAAGAACGGTTTATTGTTAAGGGATATGGATTTAAAAGACCGGTAGCATCTAATGACAACAAGGAAGGCCGTGCCCAAAACAGACGAGTGGATTTTTCACTTCATTGATGTAATCGACTGAAAATTATTTAAATGCCGGTTTGCCGGCATTTTTTTTGATATAATAAAATATTATTATCAGCTTTTACGTAGCCTTTTAGGTAAAATAACCAAAATGGCACCAATGATAACAAGGACTGCTCCAGCGAATCCAATTACGGATATAGATTCTACATCAACCCAATCAACTTGCAGAGCGGCCAGAATGGTAATAGTCCCAAATGTAATGATTGGGTTGAGTGTAATGATGATGCTGACTTTATTAGCCTCCACATATTTAAAGGCTTCTGCCAGAGTTCCATATGCTATTAAAGTATTGAGGCCCAAAACAACGAGCAAAACCCAATTACCCATGCCCAGTCCGGAAAAGCTTTGCAAATGTATAAATGGCAAAAGTACAATAACCGGAATAAAATAAATGATCAGATTAAGTTGTTGTGGTTGATACATCTGAACAAGTTTTTTTTGAAAAATGGAGTAGACATTCCAGGTTAAAGAGCCGGTGATTAGCCAAATGATGCCACGGTAAAAGATGTTTTCACCCTGGAGTATCTGAGCAAGTTGTTCGTTATAAAATACGATAAATCCAATTCCGGCAACTAGAAACCCGAAAGCTTGCCTGATGGATAGTCTTTCTTTAAAGATCACTACACCAGCCACTGCCAGAAGAATAGGCCCAAGCTGGATGAATACTTGAGCTGTACCTGGTGTAGTATAATCGATTCCTTTGGCGTATCCAATGTAGTTGATGATTAGTCCAAGCGAAGCGATGATCAGAATGATGGGGGGTTTAAAAAAAATACGAAGTTTGCCGGGGTCTTTGATCAGAAACCAGGTAAACAGGAAAATGAAAGCTGTGAGAAACCGGAACCATACCAGTGTGACCGGGTCGATTTGAACTACGGCGACTTTGATCATTATAGCCAGAAACCCCCATAGAACGGCGGTTACCATAGCATACAGAATGCCATAAATTCTCTTTTCCGGGTCGAAATGTGTCGTTTTCAATTATTTTATTTTGAGCTGCAAAGATAACACTCTTTTCAAATCTGATTAGATGATAATACTACTGTTTTAACAGATGGGTTTTATAAAAAAATCCAAAAAGAGATATCGTATTGAAAAGAATTGAATTTTAAGTGGTTTAAATGTAACTTGCGCCATTTATAATTATTCTAAATAACAAATTGTCGGGGATGAAAAAGACAGTAGCCGATCTCAATCAGGGTGAAAGCGGTGTAATTCAAGGATATACGGATGATATATTGTACCTTAAATTGATGGAGATGGGATGTTTGCCGGGAACAAGGATCAAGGTAAATTTTACAGCACCTTTTGGTGACCCGATATCTATTGATGTGGCAGGTTATAATCTTTCCTTACGACTTTCTGAAGCTTCTAATATTATTATAGAGTAATGCGATAATGCGATAATGATATAATGTGGTAATGAATAAATAATAGGACAGAATGACAAAGTAACCTGATGAGCCATATAAAAATCTATAAATTGTTAATAATGACAGAATATAAATTACGATTGATGTAATATAATGATGTCTAACAGTAAACCCTTATTTTTGATTAACCTCTGATGACAAAAAAAAGAACCAAGAGGATAGCTTTACTCGGTAACCCGAATTCCGGAAAGACTTCAATATTCAATCACCTGACTGGGATGAATCAGAAGGTAGGAAATTTCCCCGGTGTAACTGTAGATAAAAAGATTGGTTATTGTAAGGTGTGTGAAGGAATAAAAGTAAAGATTATTGATTTGCCAGGTACCTACAGCTTATATCCAAGATCCATGGATGAGCGTGTGGTTTTCAATACTTTGATTGATGATTCCAACACGGATTATCCTGAATTGATTATAGTGGTGGTGGATGCTTCTAATATAAAGCGAAACCTACTCCTTTTCACTCAGGTTAAAGATCTTGGTATTCCTGTGATTCTTGCTCTCAATATGTTGGATGTGGCTACCAACCTTGGGCAACGTGTAAGCCCAACTTGCATTGCACGAGAATTGAGTGTACCTGTGGTTTCGATCAACGGTCGAACAGCCCAGGGCATTGATATGCTGGAGCGGGCAATTGAAGACAATTTATTTAGCCACACAAAACCGTCAATTGATCCCGCTGCCCTTGCCCCTGAACCCGTGTCAGCTATTAAAGAGCACTTTAGTATAAAAAACGATTATATCGCCTATCTGGCACTTCAGCAATATCAACAGTTTTCATCTTTTGATAGTAAGGATAAAGATTTTGTAAAACAATTGATCAGGAAGTATAGGTTCAATCCTGAACTTGCACAGTCCGAGGAGATTGTACTACGATATAAGCTGATTGATAAAGTGGTGGAAAAAGCTGTGGTATATCATTTGAAAGAGAATAAAAATATAACAGAACGGCTAGACAAGATTTTCACTCATAAGGTGTATGGTTATCTGCTGTTTTTCACCATTCTGTTTGTCATGTTTCAGGCTATTTTTTCCTGGGCCAATGCTCCTATGAATCTTATAGATTTGTCATTTTCAAAACTTGGCATGTTTTTGAAGCATTCGTTGCCTGAAGGCATGCTGACTTCATTGCTTTCGGAAGGAGTGGTTCCCGGCATTGGTGGGGTAGTGATATTCATTCCACAAATTGCCATTCTTTTTGCTTTTATTTCGGTGCTTGAAGAATCGGGATATATGTCGCGGGTAGTATTTCTAATGGATCGTTTTATGCGGCAATTTGGGCTCAATGGCCGGAGTGTCGTGCCTTTAATATCTGGTGTGGCTTGCGCTATACCGGCTATTATGGCCTCCAGGACAATAGAAAACAGGAAGGAAAGATTGATTACAATTCTTATCACCCCGTTTATGAGTTGTTCGGCGCGGTTACCTGTTTATACCATATTGATTGCATTGATAGTGCCCGAAACTTATATTTTTGGTTTTCTCAATATACAGGGACTTGTTTTGATGGGGATGTATATGCTCGGCTTTGTTATGGCCCTAATAGGTGCCTTGATCATGGGGATGTTTATCAGGATTAAGGAGAGAAGCTATCTCATCATGGAATTGCCTCTTTATAAAATTCCACGCTGGAAAAATGTCTGGATCACGATTTATGAAAAATCCAGGACCTTTACGCTAAATGCGGGCAAAATTATTTTAGCAATATCTATTGTGTTGTGGGTGATGGCATCCTATGGACCTGGAGATAACGTGACAAATGCAGAAAAATATGTGTTACTGGAACTGGGAGATAAACATGCTGGTGAAAAAGAAATGCATAAAAAGGTGGAAGCATATAAGCTGGAACATTCATATGCTGGTGTTTTTGGTAAAATGATTGAGCCTGTCATCCGGCCTCTCGGTTACGACTGGAAAATCGGAATTGCTCTTATCACTTCCTTTGCTGCACGAGAAGTTTTTGTTGGTACTATGGCCACCATTTATAGCATTGGTTCCGATCAGGAATCTACAATAAGAAGGAGGATGAGTGAAGAGATTAACCCCAGAACAGGTGGGCCTATGTATACACCGGCTGTTGCATTTTCCCTCTTGATTTTTTATGCATTCGCTATGCAATGTATGGGTACCCTGGCTGTTGTATACCGTGAGACAAAATCATGGAAATGGCCTATTATTCAGCTTATTTTTATGTCAGGATTGGCTTATATCAGCTCTTTTTTCGTTTATCAGTTCTTAAAATAGAAAAATTTTCAATGTTTTCTAAAACCCTGCATGAGTATTGCACGTATAATAAAGTGATATTAAATTGATATCATAATAATATAACTAATCATGAAAAAAGAATTTGTTGTCACTCCCATCAGCGGTTACTGGATGCTGCTAATTGAGTTGATCTTTTTATCCGCTGGATTATTTGGCCTGGTGGTATTACACAATTTGTGGTTTATTATCCTGCTATTTCTGTTTGTTTTTATTCTTTTTGGTTTTATGATTATCAATCCGAATCATTCCAGGGTCCTGATATTGTTTGGGGCTTATAAGGGCACTACAAAGTTGAATGGATTTTTCTGGACCAATCCTTTTTACATAAAAAGGGAAGTATCTTTGAGGGCGAGGAATTTTGATAGTGAAAGGGTTAAGGTCAATGATAAAGTAGGTAATCCCATTCTCGTAAGTGTCATTCTTGTTTGGCGTGTGGAAGAGACATATAAAGCAGCATTTGAAGTAGATGATTTTGAGCAGTTCGTAAAAGTTCAATCAGATGCTGCTGTAAGAAAAATGGCTGTTAGCTACCCCTATGATAATTTTAATGATAAAGAGGCAGAAGTTACCCTCCGTTCAGGTATGCACGAAATCAATGAGGCACTGGAAGATGAACTGACGGAGCGCCTGCAAATTGCAGGGATAGAAGTGATGGAAGCCCGGATTGGTTATCTGGCTTATGCACCTGAAATTGCTCAGGCTATGCTGCGCAGACAGCAGGCATCTGCAATTGTAGCGGCTAGATATAAAATAGTAGAAGGCGCTGTGGGAATGGTAGAAAATGCTCTGGAGGAATTATCGAAAAAGAATATCATTGAGTTGGATGAAGAAAAGAAAGCATCAATGGTGAGTAATCTGATGGTAGTTCTTTGTGGTGATCGCGATGCGACACCGGTAATTAATACAGGCACATTACATCAATAAAGCTATGGAAGAATATAAAATATTTAAACAAAAAGCCTTTGAGTCAGATGCAAAATTTGAAAAACGACTCAACGAAATATGTCAGAAAGGATGGAAAGCTATTTCCATTGGACAAGGTCCGGGAGGCAATGTTATTCTTTTGGAAAAAGCTGACAAACACAATCAATATTAATAACCTTTATTAAAGTAGCGGGAACGCTAATTCAAATTGTAATGGCCAAGAAGAAGCCTTTTGTGTTGAGAATAGATCCGGAAGTTCTGAAAGCGATTGAGAAATGGGCTGCAGATGAAATAAGAAGTACAAATGGCCAATTGGAATGGATCATTCAGGAGGCCCTAAAGAAAAGAGGCAGGTATCCGAAAAAATAAACAATGCGATAATGCGATAATGCTACAATGCTACAATGCGATAATGAGTGAATGATACAATAAGAATGGATAAAGAAACTATGGATAAAGAAACTATGGAAAAAGCTCTAAGGAAGAAAGGGTCGTAGCCGACGCTACAACCAGTAGCTTCTTTCCTATCATTATCGCATTTCCTAATTAGTGTTCGTCTATAAAGTCGAATGTTTATCAAATTAAAAAAAATGATTACCTATATTCCCCTCCTTGGAGGGGCGTAGGGGTGGGTTATTAAAAACCAATCAATTTTTTACTGACATTATGGACAGACCCTCATTAGTGCAGATAACTCCCGGCATTAATATCAAAAGTAGCCCCGGTAGCATGATCAGCCATACCAGAGGCAAGAAAAGCTACAAGTGGTGCCACATCATCGGGTTCTGTCATTTTGTTCAGAGAAATGTCTTTTAATACATGATCCTCGCCGTATTTGTTGATGAAGTCTGCAGTCATATCGGTTTGGACAAACCCGGGAGCCACCACAAAGGCCTTAATATTTTTCTTTCCATAAGCGCGCGCGATGGACTTGGTCAGAGCGACCACACCTCCTTTAGAAGCTGCATATGCCATATATTCTTTTCTGTCACCCCGAAAGGCGGCCCTCGATGCCATGTTTATTATAATTCCACCACCCCTTTCTTCGAAATGTTCAATTGATTTTTTACATAGCAACCCTACCGCATTCAAATTGACATCCATCGTTTTAAGCCAGTCGTTAGCCCATTGCATATCTTCAGCAGTCGGATCCGATCCGATTGCTAATCCTGCATTGTTTATTATCACGTCAATATGGCCCATTTTTTTCAGCACATTGTAGAATAGGCCACTAACATTGATAGCATCGGAGAGGTCAGCTTGAAACAGGATTGCTTTGGGACCGAGTTCGCGGGCTGTTTTTTTAGCCATGTTTATATTTTGGTGATATTGAATGGCTACTTTTGCCCCACAATCGACTAATGCATGGGATATAGCTTTACCGATACCTCTACTGCCCCCGGTAATCAATATGTGTTTGTTTTTCAGGTTAATGCGCATGTTTCATAGGTTGGGTCAGAAAATGAATATACTATGAATTTATTAAAATTTCTAAAAATCTATTAAATTTGGCATTTCTGGAAAGATTTCTATGCAAAGAATACCCGTTTTATTCCTGCTTTTAATTTCTTTTCCCATATATGGGCAAGTGACTGAGATTCAATGGGCTTCATCTTTAGAATACCAATACAATCAATATAACGAAACTGAATTTACAGGTCAACAGGCCCTTGGATCACCGAATGCTTTTCCTCCGGGACGATTGAGTAAAAATGCATTTAGACTTAGTACAGAATCTGGTTTTGGTACTCTCGTTTTAGGATTTGACCAAAGGCAATATGTTCGTCAAGTGGTCATTGTCGAAAATAACGAACCTGGCAGGATCGATAAAGTGAAGTTGATCGATGAAACAGGAGAGTATCATACCATTTATCAGGGAACCCCCCTGGCTTTGGAGGAGGATTTCAGAACACTTGTTTTGAGTTTGCCAAAAACTATTTACAAGGTAAAAGCCATTGAATTGAGTATTAATTCCATCTCTGCACCTGGTTTTTGTCAGGTAGATGCAGTTGGTATTTTGGCTGAGGGTAATTTGGATGATGTCAGGAAGCTACTATCTGGGGCTAATTTTAATGTATCACAGGAGATAACTTTTACGGCCTCCAAACAAAAACTCAGTAAAAAGATTAATTCGCGATTTACAGAGGCGAAACCATTGGTATCCCACGATGGCAAAACACTTTTCTTTTCGCGTATGTTTAGCCCTGATAATACTGGTGGCTGGTCAGATCCACAGGATATTTATTATTCAAAGTTTATTTTGGGGGAGTGGACAGAAGCAGCCAATATTAACTCCCCTTTAAATGATGGGTATTCCAATGGTGTGTGTTCCATTTCACCCGATGGCCTTTCACTGTTGGTGATCAACGGATATGACGCTCAGGGCAATGTAGTGCCTGGTGTATCAATCTCAAAAAAAACGCCCTATGGTTGGGGCCGGCCTCAACAAGTGGAAATTGGGGATTTTAAAAATACGAGCAAGTTCCAGGATTTTTACATGGCCGCAGATCAAAGTGCAATTCTGATGGCAGTGGAAAGACCGGGGAGTTATGGCCGTCAGGATTTGTTTGTGAGCCTGCGTCAGGGTCCCAACCGGTATTCTGATCCTGTCAATCTCGGTATGACCATCAATACCGAAGCAGCTGAATTCGCCCCGTTTTTATCAGCTGACAATACAACATTATATTTCGCCTCTGAAGGACATGGCGGTTATGGGCAGAGTGATGTTTTTAAAGCAAAACGCCTCGATGGGACCTGGCAAAACTGGACACGACCCGAAAACATGGGTCCTGCTGTCAACACACCGAGTTGGGAGGCTTATTTCACCATTACGGCAATGGGTGATTATGCTTATTTCGTTTCGTCTGAGGGTAGCCGGACCGGAGAGGAAAATATTTACAAGATCCCATTGCTGAAAGGGCAGGACCCGGCATCAGAGCCAAGTCTATATGCTTTTCAGGGTCGGGTTTTCCATGCGGATAGCAGATTGCCTTTAGAGGCAGGTATAACGGTACACAAGGTAGATCAGACAGGCACGGTTCGTACTTCATCCGATCGTTTGTCGGGCAATTATCTGATGTATATTTCTGAGTCGGATGAATATATTGTGAGCATACATAAAAATGGATATTTCCCATATACAGAACATATTGATGCCCGTACGGCCGGAGATGGCAATATCATTTATCGCGAAGTTTATCTGACACCTGTGATGCCTGGCGAAAAGCTAAGTCTTAATAACCTTCATTTTATCCAGAGCAAGGCTGAATTGCTCGATAAGTCATATCCTGTTTTGCAGGAGTTAATCGAGGTGTTGGTCGCTTATCCGACTCTTCATATTGAACTTTCCGGTCATACAGATGCTTTGGGGTCTGCAGAGGCCAAGAAGCAATTGGCCATGGAGCGGGTTACACGAATAAAGGAATATCTGGTGGAGTATGGTATCGATAAGAGAAGGATCGAAACCGTGGCCTATGGAGGTAGTCGCCCGGTAGCCCCTAATGATACGGAAGAACATCGTTCCAAAAACCGGCGTGTTGAAGTGCGGGTACTGGAGGTTGGAAGCTAAACCCCCATCCAACCTTCGCGATCCAGGTTACGGAACTGGATAGCCTCAGCGAGGTGTTCGATTTGGATGTCTTCTTTTCCTTCAAGGTCGGCGATGGTCCTGGAAACTTTTAGAATCCGGTCGTAGGCCCGTGCCGACAAGCCAAGCTTTTCCATTGCCGTTTTGAGCAGAGTCTTTCCTGCATCTGTGACAAAACAAATTTCTTTAACTCTCTGCGCAGGCATCATTGCGTTGCAATACACATCGGGTTGATCATGAAATCGTTTCGATTGCAGGTCGCGAGCGGCCATTACTCGTTCCCGGATGACAGTGCTGCTTTCCGATTCCCGTGTAGAAGTCATTTGTTCAAAGGAAACAGGGGTAACCTCAATATGCATGTCTATACGATCGAGCAAAGGTCCGCTGATTTTTTTCAGATAGCGGCGGACATCGGCAGGTGAATCGGGGTGGTCACTATCATCGCTGTAAAAATCACCCGACGGACTAGGATTCATACTTGCAACTAACATAAAATTGGCAGGGAATTTCACAGCGGCACGTGCCCTTGAAATATTAACCTCGCGGTCTTCGAGAGGCTGGCGCATCACCTCCAGTGCCGTGCGTTTGAATTCAGGCAGTTCGTCGA
>Ga0164313_10000468_pt1 | contig 32445 bp, 25 predicted proteins | sample GuaBasSedimGuay4_FD_113735 | JGI IMG/M metagenome (GOLD analysis project Ga0164313, IMG submission 113735) | Subseafloor sediment microbial communities from Guaymas Basin, Gulf of California, Mexico - Guay4, Core 4569-4, 0-3 cm | ecosystem: Environmental > Aquatic > Marine > Hydrothermal vents...
AGAGTTGAAGGACACGGCAAAGTAACCATCCATTTAGACGAAAATAACAAAGTAAGGGAGTCTTTCTTTCATATTGTAGAATTTAGGGGGTTTGAAAGGTTTATTCAGGGACACCCGTATTGGGAAGCTCCTGTTTTGGTTCAAAGATTATGCGGTATTTGCCCGGTAAGTCATCATCTGGCAGCAGCAAAAGCTATAGATCAAATTGTAGGTCTCGAACCAAAGGACTTATCTTTACCTGCTCAAAAAATAAGGAAATTAATGCATTTCGGTCAAATATTTCAATCACATGCTTTGCATTTTTTCTATTTGGCTTCTCCTGATTTATTATTTGGATTTGATGCCGCACCATCTAAAAGAAATGTAGTTGGTGTTGCCATGGAATATCCTGAATTGGCAAAAAAAGGGATTTTAATGAGGAAATTCGGACAGGAAATTATAAAAATGATCGCCGGGAAAAGAATTCATGGAATTTCAACAACACCCGGAGGAGTGCAAAAGAAAGTGAGTCCGAAAGAGCGGGATTACTTTTTAAATGGCAAGGATATTCCATCTATCGATACCATGATCGAGTGGTCAAAGGAAATTATAGATTTTATAAAAATTTATCACGTCAATAATAAAAAATGGTTGGACACATTTGCCGAATACCCGTCAGGTCATTTAGGTTTAGTGGATAAAGAAACAGGGTTTCTTGAATTATACGATGGAAATTTAAGGGCTATTGACGCCTTTGGAAATACCACTTTAGACGATATAAATAATGATGACTATCAACAATATTTTTATGAAGGTGTAGAAAAATGGTCTTATCTTAAGTTCCCATACATTAAAAACTTAGGAAGGGAAAACGGATGGAACAGAGTAGGCCCTTTAGCCCGGATGAATATAATAGAAGGTATCCCTTCTCCTCATGCCCAAATGGAATGGTTAGAATTCAGAGCTGCTACCCAGGGCAAAACGAATAATAAAACCATGTATTCGCATTGGGCACGATTGATAGAAATACTTCATTGCGCTGAAATGATGAAATCATTGCTTGAGGATGATGACATTTTAAGTAATGATCTGGTCAGAAGAGGAGAACGACGTAAACAAGGAATTGGTATAATTGAAGCACCACGAGGGACCTTAATTCATCACTATGAGGTGGATGATAAGGACAGAATTATACGTTGTAATTTGATCGTATCCACAACGCATAATAATGAACCTATGAATCAGGCAGTAAACTGGGTTGCCAACAATGTATTGAGTGGTAAACCTAAAATAACGGAAGGCATGTTGAATCAGGTAGAAGTAGCGATAAGGGCTTATGACCCCTGTTTGAGTTGTGCTACCCATGCCATGGGTCAAATGCCTTTAGAAATTTTGCTCTATGATCACGCAGGAAAAATAATTGATGAAAGAAGAAGATAAAATACTTGTTCTGGGTATTGGTAATATCGGACGACAAGACGATGGTCTGGGCTGGCTTTTTTTAGATTACCTCCAAACGGCGAAATTTGAAAATCTGGATCTGGAATACCGGTATCAATTACAAATTGAAGATTCCGAGTTATTGTGCAATTATAAAACTGTGATTTTTGTGGATGCTACAAAAGAGAATACAAATGACGGTTTTTATTACAGAATTTGTGAGGCCTCTGACAAACACAGTTTTAGTACACATGAATTATGTCCTGAAACTGTGTTGTTTTTAGCTAATAATTTATACCAGCACAAGCCTAAAGCATTTATTCTGGGAATTCAGGGTTATGACTGGAACTTAGAAATAGGACTGAGTGAAAAAGCAAAGATCAACCTATATAAAGCAGAAGAATTTTTATTTAAAAAAATGGCAAAATACAACAGTGTTGAGCCAATCTAGATTGGTGAATATGTATGATGAAATATAAATAATAACTATATTTGAATAAATTATAATTTTTTAGTTATGTGTGGTACCTGTGGTTGCGGTAGTGAAGAGAATGGCGTGAATATTCAAAAGCCCGGAGAAATTGCAATGCATGAACATGAGCATCATGAGCATGAACATCATCATCATCATGATGGTCATACCCATAGCCATCCTCATTCCCACTCTCATGATCATACGCATGAGGTAAACAACCAACACAAGACCATATTAGAAATTGAACAGGATATTCTGCAACAAAATGATATTATGGCCGCCAGAAACAGAGGTTATTTTGATGCAAAAAATATTTTTGCCATAAATTTGGTCAGTTCTCCGGGCTCCGGGAAAACCGCGTTATTAGAGAAAACACTTCAGGATATGAAAAATGATCTGCCTTTTTATGTTATTGAAGGAGACCAGCAAACGCTCAATGATGCCAACCGAATAGATGCTCTGAACGTGCCGGTAATCCAGATCAATACGGGTAAAGGCTGCCATTTGGAAAGTGACATGGTATACAATGCGGTAAAGAAATTAGATATCGAACAGAATTCAATCCTAATGATCGAGAATGTTGGTAATTTGGTTTGCCCTTCCATGTTTGATCTCGGAGAGCGCAAGAGAGTTGTAATTATCAGTACTACAGAGGGTGAAGATAAGCCAATTAAATATCCGGATATGTTTCTCTCCTCTGATCTGTGCATCATCAATAAAATAGATCTGCTGCCCTATTTGAATTTGGATGTTGAAAAACTAAAAACTTATGCCAGGCAGGTTAATCCAAATTTAGAATTCTTCGAAATATCTGCAATATCGGGTGAAGGAATGCAAAATTGGTATGATTGGTTACAAAATAATTTAAATTCTTAAATATGTGTTTATCCATTCCAGGTAAATTAATAGAAATAACAGCCGAATTAGATGAGACCTTTCGAGTAGGCAGAGTTTCGTTTGATGGTGTTATAAAAGAAGTGAGTCTCACTCTTGTGCCGGAGGCAAAAGTTGATGATTATGTTCTGGTTCATGTCGGTGCGGCAATTAGTGTTGTGGATGAAGAAGAAGCAAAAAAGACCTTTGAGCTGCTCAAACAACTTGGAGAATTACAAGATCTGGACCCTCCTAATTTAGACTAGTCCATCTTTAACAACATCTCTCAATAAAGAAACCTGTTCAGCTTATTTCCTATCTTGCGATTTTTTTAGAAAGAACAATGGAAGTTTTTTTAGTAACTGTTGGTTTTATTTTTACAATAATTGGAATTGCCGGTTCCTTTCTACCTGTTCTTCCCGGACCCTTTATGGGTTGGATTGGATTGTTACTGTTGCATTTAACAAGTACAATACCTATGAGTTACCCTTTCCTTATCATCACTTTTTTGATCTCTGTCGTAATTTGGATGCTGGATTATATAATTCCATCTCTGGGCACGAAGAGATTTGGAGGAAGCAGATGGGGTGCCATAGGAACTACTATTGGTTTAATTATTGGTATCCTCCTGCCAATACCACTGGGATTTCTTTTTGGGGCATTTTTAGGAGCTTTTATTGGAGAATTACTCTACAATCACAAAGATATTAAACGGGCGTTCAAAGCTGCTTTTGGATCGTTTGTGGGTTTTTTAGCATCTACTACATTAAAATTTATGGTGAGTCTGGTGTTTGCAGGACTTTACATCTATACTGTCATAAATTATTGGGACGAATTCAATTTTTAAATAATAGGTTAAACCATTAAATAATTCAGGCTTAAAAGAATCGAAAAACTAACGTTATCCCATGGGGGTTTGGGATAAAAGGCTATATTGGTCGTCATATAACAAGTTACCTGCAAGCTGGCGAGACAGAATAATAACACAATAATTGAAATGGAGAACAGAATTTATATAAAAGACTGGTTGGAATTAAAACCATACGAAAAACAAACATTAACTGACAGTTATTATCTCAAAATCTGTAATGATGTTAAAAGAGCTATTACAATTAATAAACAGTCGTTTGTCTTACAAGCATATTTGGACAAAAAAGACATTAATATTTTCGCTTGTTTTTTAACTTCATATTTTGAAGACATAATATCAGAAACTAATATTTGGAACTCTTTTATTACAATACACCAACGATTATACAAAAAGCAACTTCCATTTTACATTTTAGATGAATATTACGAAGAAGAAATAAACCTTCAGGATTTAAGCTTTTTAATTTGGTATTTTATTAACACGGTGCAAGAAGAAATATTTATTGCCCCTTTTAACGATTTCATTGTTGAAACAGCAGATAAAGTAATGGGTGTGTTTGATAAAGCTTGGGAGCACGCCCCAGAGAATGAATATTTAAAATCGTTTTATCAAATAGATAAGAGTGAAGACGACTTTTATGTCGCTCGTAATTTGATTGACACAATTTTATTTAAAACATATCTGTTTTATCCTGATACTTTATTGAAAATACGGGAGCAGGAATTAGAAATAATTGAAGACCGCAAGGATGATGAGAATATTATGATGTTCTTAAACGAAAATAGAGATAGCACTCTGCATAAAACTCACACTCGATTGCTAAGCTTAAGAGGTAAAGAATGGGCTTCTGAAATATTAGGGAATAACCATCGACTTAATAAAGACTTTTTAAGTATTTCATCAAGAATACGGGGGTTTTTCTTGTACAAAGGGCAAGATGATAATAATATTTTTATTGAGCATATTGCATCAGGCAAAAAATTTAACTTAACAAAAAAATCTTTTGACCATTCAGCCACATTAAAAGAAGTAGATACAATATTGTTTATGGGTATTGCTCAATGGAAAGAAGAATGGTGGTTTTCTGGTGTTTTTTTCCAACAACCATTTAATCCTGATTTAATCTTGGACGAAAAAAATTCATTAGAAAGCAGAATGGTAGTTAACTTTTTAGACCATCAGAAAAAAGAAACAGATGAAATGCTTAAAATGCAATTGTCTGCTTTTATAGATTTTAATAATGGCTCACAAATAGCGTTTCTACCATCAGAAAAAATTGAAGAGTTTTACAAAAGATATATTGAGTTTTTTAATGATACTTTAAATCTTTCCGAAAAAGAAATTAGAGAAGCAAAACAAAGAGCAAAGAATGATGGTTTCTTTGGTACAAATGATGAGCATAAAGACTATTCCGAAGTGTCAGAAACAGGATTAGCTTTTTTTAATCCAAATAGTGGAAGTGAAATAGCATTAGCTGTCAATTCTGCATTTCCTTTATCAACAAATCCCTATTTTGAAGAAGAAGATAGTGAAGAACATATAATGCGTTTGTTAATGGATGAAAGTTTATCAACAGAATTAACAATGTATTGCATTGATAATTGCAAAACCAAATTGCCATTTTTTAATAAAGGTGTTGGAAAAAAATACTTAGACGATATTGATTTTTTACTGCGATTTTGGAAAAAAGATAATTATCACACAAAACCATCAATAACTTATACAGGTCAAGAGGAGAAACAGCCAGCAGGTAACAAAGGCTATACGTAATTTGGGCAATATGCTGATATTGAAGTTTATAGTACTAAATAAAATTAGTAGTAAATTGAAAAATAATCGTTTCAAAATCCCAAACTACGCATAGCCAAACCGTTGTGCTTCATTATGACAAACCGCTAACCAATGATAAAATTCTTTAGAAAAATACGCTTTGACCTTATGGGAAAAAATAAAACTGGAAAGTATTTTATAGAAATGTATTTTTAGGTTTCTTTAATGAAAATAACATAAGAGACAATCAAGTATCAATAAGGTTAAGTCATAATATGGTGTAAACAACGTCCCTTTAACTTTGTAAACTAGGTGTCTTAACAAACATTAATAATTAAACCGAAGAACTAAGGAATATGAAAGTAAAAACATATCAAGTTTTCTCTCTAATACTGCTCTTTATATTAGGATGCGATAGACAAGAATCGGGTTCAAGAAACAAGTTGGTACCTAAGCCTGATTTTATTATTTCCGCTGATCAAACCCATGACAAATTCAGCAGAATCATTCCACCAGTAATTAGAGTCCCAATCGGTAGTATTATTGAAGCTTATACACAAGAAGCAACGGGCGGTCAATTGAACGTGAACTCAACTTTAGAAGATGTTAAGAACCTTGATTTTGACAAAATTCACACTTTGACTGGCCCCATATATATTGAGGGGGCGGAAGTTGGAGATGTTCTTGCTGTTGAACTATTGGAAATTGAAGTTGGTGATTGGGGTTGGACGATCATGGATCCTATTCGTGGTTTCCTAAAACTCGAAAATACAGATCCTCTTTTTAAAACTTTTGAACTTGATAAGAAGGAAAATATGATCCATTTTGCAGAAGGTATTGACATTCCGATCGAACCATTTGCAGGAGTAATGGGTGTAGCACCGAATACAGACTCTTTGCTAAATACCATTCCTCCAAGAGCTAATGGGGGAAACATGGATGATCCTAATTTGGTAGAAGGGACAACAGTATATTTTCCTGTTTTTGTAGAAGGTGCACTTTTCTCAATTGGCGACCCCCATGCAGCACAGGGATTGGGGGAAGTCTGTGGCACAGCTGTGGAGGCTCCAATGCGATTCGTTTTTAGTGTTAACATCATTAAAAACTGGAATATTGAGGAACCACAATATGAAACTGATGAATACTACGCAACAACGGGATTCGGAATCACCACTGATGAGGCAGCTAGAAAAGCAACAAAATATATGGCTGATTATATTGGTGCAACATATGGTTTGACATGGAAAGAATCATACATGCTTTGTTCCCTTTCAGGCGATTTAAAAATAGCAGAAGTTGTGGATGCTCCCAATATGCTTGTAACAATGCATCTTCCTAAAAGCATATTTATCAATCGTAAATAAAGATGCCAAACAAATGCTAAAAATGAATATGCAAATTAAGCTCTTTGACAGGTATTTGCTAAATTCAGACTTAATCAGATCTAACCAGTGGGGAGCATACTCATTTTAGCTGAACGTTAGGTGTCATTTCGGACTACGAAAACAGAAATGGGTTTTAGCACTAAATTGAAAATATTTTGGATCCTAAAATTCCTCTTAAAAAGGACTAATAGTGAGCAGAAGAAATTAGTATGAAAAAATATTATAAAATAATTATAGTTTTCTCAATTATAGTATTAATACTTGCACTACTTATTAATATTCCTGAAAATAGAAAGGATTTTAAAACACCACATTTCAATTTCCTATTTAGTAGTAGCATCGACTCTTCAAATATTGTTGAACTATCAAAAGTATTAGAAGCCAGTTATTCAAAAATAAGTAACAATTTAAATACAATACCTGCTGATAATATTGAAGTGAACATTTACGCTCAAAGATGGAGATATGTTAAAGCAACTGGACATTGGAACGCTTCTGGGAATGTTGAAGGAATTTCAAAGCTTCATTTTATAGAAAATACTTGGTTGGAAAGTGAAATTTCTAAAATCGCTGTCCATGAACTTACTCATGCAATATTTTTAAAATTATTAATTGACAGAGAACCCGAACCGTTAAACGTTGAAAATTTTAATGAAAAGTTTTCAAAGCTACCCATTTGGATTTGGGAAGCTGTTAGTGTTTATGAACCAGAACAGTTTTACGACCCTAAGACTTTAAATTATTTAAACAATGGAAAATATCCAGACATTTCCGAATTAAACAATCGCTCAAAAGGACAAAAAATCTATCCTGTGGATACACTATAATTGAGTACATATTGGATGAATACGGACGTAATAATCTTATGGAGCTTATTGAATCTTATGGAGACGTTGTAAATGTTCTAAATGTATCAGAAGAACAATTTTCAAAAGATTGGTATAAATATTTGAATGAAAAGTATTTGAAATAAATAAACGCCACCTACGACGGTTAAAATTTATAGCTTAATTAGAGCTTAATCCAAAGTTAGTGGAAATTTAAACAATAAGTTTTTTGCGGACTATAAAGGCCGAGTCTAATCGCAACAAATCTTAACTAAAACGTTATGTAACAATAAAAAATTACTTATGTGGAACGTATTTTAATGGGATGTGCCGTTTTGTTATGCTAAATAATAGTAAGAATTTTTTTATCACCTTTTAATATTCTTCCCATACAATTCAATCCAATTCTTTACCGTCATTTTTTGCATTAATTCTGCAATCAATTCAAAGGGAATTTCTTCTGCTTTTTTAAAACGAACACAGCTTTTTCCCATGTCTAATTTTCTTTTGCAATGTTTTGGATATTCTTTTACAAACCAATCCAGTAATTCCGGGTTGGCGTAAATTCCCATATGATATACAGCAATAAAATTCTTTTGGGAAGCGATATTAACAAATGGTAAGGGCAGGCTGGTGTCGCAATGATAACCCCCAGGATAGATTTCTTTAGGTACAATATATCCAATCATTCCGTAACTCATCTGTTCTTTGAAGCCTTTAGGAATATTATCTAAAATAACCTGGCGTAATTTTTCAAAATAGACAATACGGTCTTCAGGAACTTTGGAAATATATTCTTCCGGGTTTTTGGCTGGAATTTGCATTTTATAATCCTTATTTAATTACTATTTGTTACGAATGCTATTCTTTGACTATCTTTTGACCAACTTGGTACGTTTATAGTTCCTTGTCCACCATAGATATATGCAATTATTTTTGGTGTTCCTCCATTAGCAGACATTATTCGAAGCACACAGTGCTTATAAAAAGGATGGTCTCCAAATTCAGTTTCGGGAGGGAACGATATAAAGGCGATCCATTTACCATCAGGTGAAATATGAGGAAACCAATCTTTGAAATTTTCATCAAAGGTCAATTGCTCAGGATCACTACCGTCTGGCTTCATCCTCCATAATTGCATATTTCCGGTTCTATTAGTATTAAAGTAAATATATTTTCCGTCTGGAGAATATTCTGATCCATCATCTAAATCCTTTGTATCTGTTAATTGAATTTCTTTTCGGGTTTCAATATCAATCCCGTATATGTCAAATTTGCCATTTCGATGACCTGTAAAAAGGAGTGTTTTATTATCAGGAGAGATACCATGCAGATAAGATGCGCCCACACCGTCCGCTGTAATTTTTTTTGGCTCAGAATCGCCCTTAGGATTCATAATATAGATAGATGAGCTTCCTCCATCGTCTTGGTTGTGATTACTAATTCCCAATATTTTTTCATCAAATGAAAACACATGATCATTATTATTATTTATTACAAATCCGGTATTAACTTGCCTTACCTCTTTAGTTCTAAACCTGTACTTATATAGTAATCCATTTGAATTGTAAACCAATTGATTGTCATCATTAATCCAATTAGGTGCTTGAAGAGAATGCGCAGAATAAAAAAGCACTTTTCTATGTCCATTGACAACATTCAATATTTCCATGTTACTCCCAATATAATCTTCATAGGGTCGAAAATCTTGCTTCGCAGGTTTGATGATCCTAACATTGGTAAATATTGCGTCCTCAATTATATCCGGGTTGTGAGAACATACATACAGCCCCACAAAAACCTCGTTTTTTAAATTTACACTATCCGTTTTTATTGTAGTAAATGGTTCTCCGAATTTTGCCGTAGACATTAAGTAAGTATCTCCTCTTCGTTCGAGCTGGACTACGTCAGGCGCTGAATCCGAGGACACTACCTCTTCTGTATCTGCACCATTGGTTCTTCTATATTGTAAGGATGTTAATCCATCTCCATGAATTGTTGCATTTATGTGTGCCGAAGATCCACTTAAATTATTCCTAATAATCCATCCTATCTTACGATGTGGCTCAACTCCCTCTCCAACAAATTTTACTCTTGCTCTCAAAATAAAATCTCCCTGTATGGATTTGTATAGGAATTGAAATTGATCCTTATCTTCCCACATGTTTGTTCCTGATCCTGAAATTATATATTCTTGTTTTTCAGAGTTATATTTAATGGTACCCTTCTGAGCGGGTTTCCCAATATTTGTTTGATTTTCAAAAATACCCAATGAATTGATCACATCTGATGTATTTGAAACTGTAGTTTGACTTGAGGCAAATAAAAATGAAAACATTAAACCGGAAAAGAGTATTTTTTTTATCATCAGATTTTTAAGTAATCGTTAGAAACTGGATAAATTTACAAAAAATTAACTTAGAATGAAATAGCTTTAAATAACATCCTGTTAGCAGTTCAATTCTTCAAAGAGTGCTAATTTATATAGGGTCTCAGTTGATGCTCATAGTAATAATGGATCATTATAAACATTAAACTTTCATGTATAAGATATTAACGATGGGGTTTGTTATTACCAAACAATTTATAATTTAATTGAGGGTCGATTCTTAAAAACTTCCTATTATTGTTACAGATAAATTTCTTCCTGGTGCACTAATAGCGGAAGCAAATTCCTTATAATGCTTATCTAATACATTGTCAAAGGCTGCTAACACGTCAATGTTTTTTGTGGCCTTATATCGAAAATAAAAATTTAATGTTTGCCAGGAAGGGCTGCCGTAGTATTCATTTTCACTCACCAGAAAAGGGGTCTGCTCAATGTTGTCTATTCCTTCTGTTATATTATAATCTTCTAATTTTTTTCTTCCGTTAAAATCAATATAAAATCCAGTCTCCACTCGATTCTTTACATAATTAAATTCAACCCTTCCAAAAAGTGGAGGAATTGAAGAGAGTGATTCTCCAGTGTCATAAGCTTCACCTTTCGTATAGGTAACAGAAGCTCCTGCGTTAAAAATATTAGTCAATTTACCTCTAAATGATAATGTTGTTCCAAAAATATAGGCAGTTTTATTATTAACATTAGATACGAGATCGTATTCTTCGTCATCATAATACATGCTTGATCTATTATTTAAAACAAAAGGAACTCTGGCGATATAATCCTTTAGTAATGTGTAATAGGAAGTCATACCAAGATAATAACTTTTATTTTTAAAGTATTTTAAAAACCCAACTTCAAAATTATATGCAAATTCCGGTTCCAGATTAACATTTGGAACTGTTAATTGACCATTTTTTTCTCTAATTTTTCCTATATCATCAATATTTGGTGATCTAAATCCAGAAGAGAGTACACCATTGATTTGCCAATTCTGGTTAGGTTTAAAAACATATCCCACAGTTAATGTTACCGCAGTATTTCTAAGATAAATATCCTCATCGGGTAAGCTAAAGTATGTTGTATCGATCCAAGAGGCATTAAGATTGGTATTTGTTAATCGAATTCCAGTATTCAGTGTTGATCTTTTTTTTATATCCTGTCGATAATCTGCATATATGGCGGAACTCAAATAGCTACTCCCTCCATCCGGATATCTGGTCTGTACCCTATAGGTATCGGAAATTCCTATTATTTCATTATCCTTAACATCTAACACTTCACCTTTTGACGTTGATCTTACGTCATTATAGGCTATTTCAAACCCATAGCCGAAGTTCTTATCTTTTAATTTTGTAAAGTTCGTTGTGAAATCGCCATTTATGCTGTATACATTTACATCTTCAAATCTGGAAGATCTATCCAAATTATCAAATTTCCTTTGGATCCTTGATTCTTGAATATTCTGGTACGCCATTGTTATGACTCCTTCATTCATGCCTTTTTTATCCAGATTCAAATTAAATTGTGTAGAAAACAAAAATCTCTTTTGTGGTCCGTAATGCCAGCTTGCATATTTTAATTCATTATCTGTTGTTTCAGTTAATTTATCAAATCTCCCTATGTCTGATGATGTACTGTATTGCAAATTAAAGATCACGTTGTTTTTTTCATCAAATGGTATCAGAACCTTTTGAAGAAAATCAATTTGACTAAATCCAACATTTTTTTGTTTATCAGGGTTTGGGTTGTCTATCTGGGAGCGGTTATAAAAAGTATTTGTATTATTGGAGTATTCATATTGCTTCCCCCATTCTTGAAATCCATGAGATCGAGATTCACCCATTTTTAAATCGCCAAATCTACTGTAAGAAATACTGGTATATGTTGCCGCTTTTTTCATTTGGGCCTCAATCCCGACTTGAACTGTAAATTCTTCATTTACACTGCTTAGTCTGGACAAAAATTCCGTGTTAATGTTTGTTTTTTCACTAGTACTGGGTGTTCTTGTATAATAATGAATTACTCCTCCAAGTGCGTCAGAGCCGTATACTACAGAGGATGGTCCAAAAATAACCTCTATCCGTTCCAGCAGATTTGGTGATACAGTAATAGAATTTTGAAGATGGCCCTTTCTATAGATCGCATTATTCATTCTTACCCCGTCTACTACCAACAAAATCCTATTTGCTTCCATACCCCGTATTACAGGACTTCCACCACCAAATTGGGTTTTTTGTATTTTAATCCCCGGAACCTCTGCAAGGATGTCTGCCGTAGTTTGAGAAGTTGAATTCTGAATATCCTTATTGGAAACAATGGCGATCTGTTCAGCTATCCTTGTTGTTTTTTCCTGAGCCTTACTTGCTGACAAAAATACTTCGTTTAGTAATTCTGAATTAAATTGTAAAAATATGATGATGTTATTCTTATAAATCTGCTTTTTTAGTAATTCAAATTCAACATAACTTACATGAGTAAAAGTCAACACCTCCATCTGAGTGAAGATTCCCAAATCCACTTTTCCGTTTTCATCAGAAATGGCAATTTTGCTTTTGTCTTCATTTGTTACCTGAACATTTTGGATTGGATCTTCAGAATCCTTATCCAAAATAATACAATTCTGCGCATAGGTAAATTGCGAAATGAATAAAAATAAAATTAAAGAAACATACCTCATATTATCTAAATACCTCCTTTAGCACATTCAATGATTTCGGTTTTTTAAATGCCGGTAAATGCAATTCGTAATAATCAAGTAAAATATCTAACATTATATTTCTGGATCTCGAGTTAAATCCTAATTGACCTATTACATCAAAATTTATGCCGATTAATGATTTGAACAGATTTAATTTTTCTCCAAAAACACTGTTATTCAATGGTTTTCTATGCGTAAAAACTCCTTCTCTCAGATCAAAATATGCATAACTCAGGTTTTCCTTTTCAGGATAGAACCCTAAATACTTCGTTAAATTTAAAAGAAAAAGAACGTGAAAATTTGATGTTCTTTCGTGTGTATCCAACCAGACTAAGGCCGTTTCAATATATTGATATAATCCCGGATTTTTTTCTTCTTCGTACAGAGAATAAGCCAATGTCTCAGCCAGGAACAAAACTATGGACTGCTTAAAAACATTGAAAGGGATAGTTTGATATAAATGATTTATTCTTGCTTCTCTAATACTGTTTAGATTACCATTGCTATTGTGATTTGCAGTTATCTTTAATTGTGTTAAAGGTTGAAAATAAGCAACATTTATCTTTTTACTATTTGATTTTAAAATCCTCTTGAGGAGATAATTTTTCACTCCTTCTTCGGTGAAACACTTAACGATCAAGTCGGATTCACCATATTTCAAAGACGTTAACACTATTGCTTTCGTTTTAACAAGCATGCTAATTTATTATCGCTATTTTGGTAGAGCTCGATTCTGATTTATCCGGACTCGTTAATAATACAATATAGATGCCTGAGGCAACTAGATTACCGGAGAGGTTCTTTTTGTTCCAAATTACCTTACCTCCTTTTATTTCCTGACCTATTTCAACATTAGTCTCATAAACCAATCTTCCTGCCGTATCTAATATCTTTACATTTGTTCCCCTTGGTAGATGTGTCCCGTTTCTTCCGTCAATTGTAACTATTTCGTTTTCTTTCGTAACAGGATTCGGGTAGGCATAGACCTCTTGCAAAATATCCCCGAAAGGAGCTACATTGTTATTAAATGCTACTATTCCCTTATCTGTTGCAAAATAAACCTTTCCGTTACTGTTATCCACTCTGACCTTTAAGACACGATTAGAAGGAAGAGGTGAATTGTCCTTATTAAAATTGAAAAGAGTTTCACTGCCCGAGGGATTTGTGCCTAAAACACCTCCTGTATCAGTACCAAACCATTTGTTCTCTGCCCCATCAATAGCGATTGAGTTAATGGGCTGTTCTCCAAGTAGTTTTTTGGGTATTCCATCATCATCAATAATTACAGGTGCGGCGTCATAAATATCATCCTCAAATATTCCTTCTGCATTTGAAAATACAACCAGTCCCTTTTGGGTACCTATCCAAATCCTGTTGTTCCTGTCTGCCACTAAAGTACGTACATTCAAATCTGGTAATGATCCCTTAGTTACTTCCGTTTTAAGCGCTTTTCTTCTATTGCCTGACTCATTAAATACCAAGGCTCCATTTCTTCTGGATCCAATCCATATACTTCCGGCTCTATCTATAATCAATTCGTTAAGACCCAAAGCGGAGTCATCAATGTAGGGGTGTAAGCTAAAACCGCTACCTCTTCCAGTTTGGTTAAGTTTCTTTATTCGATTGTCAACCCAGGAATTCGTAACCCATAAAAACCCCTGATTGTCAAAAGCTGACCCATTTATTCTGATACTTGAATGGGGACCATCGGAATATAGATCTTCTAAATCACTATTTGAGTCATCCCACAGAACAACGGGCTCATCATTCTCAACTACTAAGATACCATCGTTCCATGAACTTATATATACTTTATTTTCAGCCTCCGGATCTATTGTCACGTGCACTAAATCTCTGGCAGGAAAATCCTGATCATACGGAACGTTCACCCATTCCAATGCTTCTTCCTGATCTCCATTGAAATGACTAAATCCCAGTTTATCCTCATTTGGTAAATAGGATGCATTATAACCTCCATATACAACCCATAGATTATTATTGTCAGCAGCAATGGAAAATACGAGATTTGAGCTTGGTCCGGCCGGATGAATTTCTGTATAATCAATAGTTGAAAAATTAGTTTTTAAAATACCAAATGTTGTTGTTGCCAAATTCAAGCCCTCATTATCTGCATAAGCTGAATTTAAACTAAATGGATAGGAAGCAGATGGTGTGGCAACATAAATTCTTGTCCAGGCCGTATTTAGAACATAGGCAACGGAAATTGTTGCCACTGTTAAAAATTGAGTGGACGACTTTATATTAATTATAGGTTGGGGATAAGTATCTATTAATCCAAGATTGTTTGGTTGTATTATTCTATACAGGCTTCTACTCTGTGATGTAAGTATATCGCCATTGAATAGTGCTATGGCGCTAAAATCTCCCAGTAGATCTCCTTGAGGCTGCATCCAATTATTAAAATCGATAAGATATGGATTCGTAAGGTCAGCGGAATAGATACCCTTTTTGGTTGCGGCATAAATAATATTCCCTGAAATTGCTGTTTGATTTACAAATACGGCATTCGAATTTTCATCGATATAATAAGTGTCCCCAAAGTTCAAATTCACAATATCATACTGGACAATCCCGAAAGGAGTGGAAAGATATAAGTTGTTTTCGAATTCGGTAATCTGATTTATTTGTTTCAAGCCTGTTATGTCTAATCTTTCAATGTCATTGGCAATAGTTATTTTTCCTTTGTCGTCTATAATTTCAAGTAATCCCGAATCATATCCAATTACAAATCTTTCTGTTGCAGAACTATAATAAATACTGGATGTTTCCTTGCCTGACAAGCCATGTACAGAGGATATTTTTTGAATTTCGTTCGTGTTTAAATCATAAATAAATGCCGCGTTGTCAACTATAGCATAAATAGTACTATTCACTTTTATAAAATCTTTTACATTATTATATGAATAGAAATCTTCCCACTCCGAACTGTAATCAATTTGTGAGAAGGTACTATGATAAATAAGTACGAATATTGAAAATAGTATTGATTTATAGTTAATCTTCACTTTTACGAATTTTAAATACGGTTTGATACCGATATTTCCGTTCAAAGATATTTAAATAAAATGATATTAATTAGCTGGAATTGATTTACAACCATAAAAAAAAACCCTGGGTTAATAACCCAGGGTTTCCCCATTCTATAAGTGCAAGTCCGGATTAAAAATTTTCTAGTGTCAAATTTGAGACAGCCACCAGTTCTCCTTCCAAAAACAATTTGATCGGATAATTTCCCTCCTGATAAGCTTTTGACTTTTTATCAAGATATAAGACTACATTCACGTCTTTATTCTCATACTCGATCTGAGTATGATCAGTAAATTTTTTCTCCACATTAGATCCCTTATCAATAAAAACCCCTTTAGCATTTGCTACTTGTCCCATAGGGTTTTGTACTACAACATGAACGTCTTTGACTCCGGGTGTAATAATTTGATTTTGATTTACCTTAAAACTAACTTTTATAATATCCGTTTTATTTGGATTCCTGGTAGGCAAATATTTACCCTTTGAATTGACCTTTATTGCAATGACTTCCACGTCATTTACTTTTAAGTTCTCGTCCGCTATCTTTTGATTCTCTGTATCTATTGATGCAGTTTTTTTTTGTCCATCATTATTATTATTTCTAATTGTTTTTTTATTTTCTTGAGATCTTTTTAATGTTGTTCTTTGTTCGTTCTCATTTATTAATTTCAGATATACTCTATTAAAAATTTTAACTTCAATTTTATAATTAATAATATTTGCCCATCCGGTTTCATCCTGGTCTTTCACAGATTTTTTAAATTCTGAAACTCGCTTCTTTTGAGCCATAGCAGAATCTAAAAGTTTAGAGTTCTTAGCAATTACTTGCTCATATTTTTTTTCCAAAGATGTCAAATTATCAATTATTTTCACTTTCTGTTCTTCTATATAATTTACAGCTTTATTTACACTTCTTAGCTTCGGTTCTGCTTTGGGTTTGGCAATCTCAACACTGCTGACTGCTTGAGATTCCGCTTTTGTATTAACTGCCTTTTGTGGAGAACTCTCAACTATTGCCGTCTTATCCTCTGATCGCTTCTCTTTTGGTTTTTCACTCTTAGCTTTAGCTACACCCCGTTCTACCTTTGCTTTCTTCGTCTTATTGACTTTCGCCTCAATATTCTTAAAGTTAAACTCGGTACGTCTATTCAGCTCATGTGCATGCTCACTACATTCTACTCCATTAACACATTGATTTACCAACCTTTCTTCTCCATATGCCCGTCCTTTTACTCTAGTGCCATCTATGCCTTTTTCTGCAAGATATTCAATTGCTGATTTAAGTCTTCTTTGCGATAGTTTCTGATTGTAAGAATTACTACCTCTGGAATCTGTAAACGAAGATGCTTCAAGAACCAAATTAGGATTGTCGTTCATAATTTCTACGATCCTATCCATTTCATTAGCCGCGGCACTCTTTATTGATGAATCATCATAATCGTAATAAATTGGTTGTAAACTTTCAATAACAACTTCTTCTTCTTTAATTTTACTTAAATTCAAATTAGTATGTAAGGCGGAATGATAATTTTTTTCTAAGATTTCAATTCTCTTCTCATCAGAAATATAGTTCTCATTCGATGCCACAATTTTGTATTCTTTGGCACAGGAAACTTTAAATTTATAGGTTCCATCATTAAATGTCGAAAGTGACTCTAACAAGTAACCGTCTAAGTCATATAGTTCAACAGTTGCTCCGGGTATAACGTTTTTGGTGTCTTTGTCTTTTACTTTACCATCAACAGAGATAAAACATTCTTCAGGTTGAACTGCCTTTTCCAAAGTAAAAGAATACAAATCATTAAAGTCTTTTCCTTGTAATCTATTTGAAGTGAAAAATCCTAAGTTATTATCCTTATTAACAATGTACGCGAAATCATCATTTCCACTATTAATTGGTGAGGCCAATTGATGAACTTCAGAAGTAGAACTTTCAAATACCTCAACAGCGAATACGTCTAATTTACCTTTTCCCGGGTGCCCGTCAGATGAAAAATACAAAATACCTTCTTCGGTTAAGAAAGGTGTTGTTTCGTTTCCAGCTGTATTTACATTTTTACCTAAATTTCTGGGTTTACCATAGGTTCCGTCTTTTCTAATATCAACAACAAATATATCTGTACCACCCATTGAAGGCATTCTGTCAGAAACAAAGTAGAGCTTCGTGTTGTTCTTATTCAGAACCGGATAGCCACTTGATACTTCCGCTTTATTGAAAGGTAATTCTTCAATATTTCTAAAATACCCATCCGCATCTACGGATGCTGTATATAAAACGAATCTTTTATTTTTATCTGATTTTTGTTTTGACTTTTTCTTGTCATATAAGTTCCTACTGAGATAAACTGTTTTTCTATCGGAAGTATAGGCGACTCCCATTTGATTAAATTTACTGTCAATTTTCTTAATTACCCTTTTTGGATTAACAACCTCTCCATCGGAATTGATCTCACCGACAAAAAGTGTTTTTCTCGGATTATAATTTCGTTTAGATGATTTTGGTTTTTCCGATGCCGATGTAAAAATTAATTTATTATCATCTAACAAAGCAACACCATAATCGGAATTTTCTTTATTAATTTCTAAAAATTTAATTTGATACTTTTCTGTGGATTGAGCCGAAAGGCCAGATACAGTAGCGAGTAATAATAATAATAAGATTCCCTTTTTCATGCTTAATTGATTTATTATGTTATTGATATACAGCACCTAACAAAATTTATTAAATGCAAAAAATGCTCATTGATTCTAATTTACGTAATGTAAAAACTTATCAACAGCGTGTTAATAACGGGAAATCAGGCATAAAATTATATAAACCGCCATATTATTTAATCGACCTATGGAAATAAAAAAAAGCCCAAATGTGTATTTGGACTTTTTTACTGTAGAGTAATAATCTATTGTAATTTATTCGGCTGCTCCCTCTGTACTCTCTTCAGGTTCATATTCATCATTCAGCGATTCGATAATCTCGCCGGTGATATCTTTTGAATCATCAGCATAAAGGACCGTTTTGGTTTGACTGGAAGTACCGAGTACCATTGTAAATCCTCTTGATTCTGCATAGTCTGAAATAAAATTTTCAATATCCTCATCTATTTTATCCATTTTACTTTTACTTTCCTCTTGCATCATCTGTCTTGCCATTTGCTGGCTTTGCTGAATCTCTTGTTGCTCCCGCATCAATTCTTGTTCTTTTTGTTGTTTGTCCGTATCAGATAAAGACGATGAAGTACTTTGAAACTCCTGCACTTTTTGTTGAAATGCCATTTTTAAAGCTTCAATCTCATTAGACATTTTTTGCGATTGAACTGTCATCTCCTGCTCTGCATCTTTAGCTCTATCATATTCCTTATAGATTTCTTCTACGTCTACAAATGCTACTTTCTCCCCTGTGCATGAAGTGAAAAGAAAAATCATCGTTAATACTAAAAATAATTGTTTCATTATATTTTATTTAAAATTCAGGCACAAAAGTATAAAAACGAAATCAATAATGTTCCAAAATTTCCGGAGATTATTTCATAGCAAGAAACAAAAGATAATACCTATAAGTAAATATTATTATTATTTTATTTTAAATAAATTATTATTATACAAAAAATGATTTAAAAATGGTCTTTAAAGCCTTATTTTAATTATTTGATGCTGCCCTCTATATTTATGTAATAATCAGCTTAAAGACTCTTATATGAATAAATATCTCTATTTAAGTATATAAATCAAAGAAGAATACTCTTTTGATCTTTTAGCCTTGTAGTTAGAAAGAGATCCAATATAAAAAGCTTTAATTAATTTCATTTTTCCCTTTTTATATTTTTCAGATAACAGACTAACATAATAAGCGTCAAATTTCATTGGCAAGGTATGAATCACTTTTAGGCCGACTTTTGCAAAAAGAAGGCTTATTGATTTTTTGGAGAAGTGCCATAAATGTCTAGGCACATCGTAGGCTGCCCAATATTCATTATAATGTTTGGCATCGAAACTCTTAAAATTTGGTACTGCAATTATCAGTACTCCATCTTTGTTCAGCAAACTCTTTAAGTGTTCTATATATTCGCTCAAATTAGAAATATGTTCCAAAACGTGCCACAGACTTATTACGTCATACTTCTTATTCATATCTATCAACTCTTGAATATCTCTAAAGATAATTCTTTCGTTCGATGGCGTACTCAGAGATAGTTTATCAGAACCAATTTGCCAGGCCTTTTCATTGGGCTCAATTCCCTGAACTACCCATCCGTTATTCCTGCACGCAACTAAGAAATCGCCAGTTCCGCAACCAATATCAAGAATTGATTTATCCTTTTGTATAAATGGTTCAATTAATTTGACCTTTTGTTTAATCGTATAATTCTTTACCAACTGATACAGTTTATCAATAAAAGAATTCTTTGAATCGGTATGAGATATATACCCCTCGCTCTCGTAATACCTCCCTAAATCATTCTCATCAGGTCTTGGAGAGGTTATGTACATTTCAAGTTTGCCATCCCATTCCAGATGAAATGTTTCCTTAGTTACTGTATGATCTATACAGGTCAATCTCTCTTTTCGTTTAGATTTCAACTTAATAAATAAATTTTGGTTTCACGTGGAACATAATTTTATCTTCCCATATAAACTAATAGTACCGAAATATCACTTGGAGATACGCCAGAAATTCTGCTTGCTTGAGAAATAGATGTGGGCCTTATTTGATTCAATTTCTCTCTTGCCTCATAGGATATGGATTTGATATTTTTATACTCAAAATTCATAGGAATTCTAATGTTTTCCAATCTCTGAATCTTATCCGCGCTGTTTTTTTCTTTTTCGATATAGCCCGAATATTTAACATGAATCTCAGTCTGTTCGACAATTTCATTATCAATATTATTATTCAGGATAAATTGTTCAACACCAGGAAATTTTTTAACATCTTTAAAAGTCAATTGGGGTCGTGCTGCCAACTTGAACATCTTCATTGATTGTCTGACCAAAGCAGAATTTCTTTCCATCAGTATTGGGTTGACATCCTCAGGTTTAATACTGGTGTTTTTTAAAAAACTTATGAATAAATCTGTTTTTGTTTGTTTTTCAATTACTCTATCCATCCTTTCTTTTGATGCAAGCCCAAGTTCATACCCCTTTGGGGTTAATCTAAGATCGGCATTATCTTGTCTTAAAAGTGTTCTATATTCCGCTCGTGAAGTAAACATTCTGTATGGCTCATCAGTTCCTTTGGTAATCAAATCATCAATTAAAACTCCAATGTACGCCTCATCCCTCTTTAAAACTAAAGGATTCCTATTTTGTACTTTTAAAGCGGCATTAATACCTGCCATTAATCCCTGAGCCGCAGCTTCTTCATAGCCGGTCGTTCCATTAATCTGTCCTGCAAAAAATAAGTCGTTTACAAGCTTAGTTTCCAGTGTATGCTTTAACTGAGTTGGTGGAAAATAGTCATATTCAATTGCATAGCCAAAACGCAAAAATTTTACCGATTCAAATCCAGGTACTTTTCTTAAAGCGTTGAATTGAACATCGTGTGGTAAAGAAGTTGAAAATCCATTTACATAAATCTCTGTGGTATTCCAACCTTCGGGTTCAATAAATAATTGATGTCTTTCCTTGGTGGAAAACCTATCAATTTTATCCTCAATAGAAGGACAATATCGCGGTCCTACCCCTTTAATTCTACCATTAAACATAGGAGAGTTTTCAAATCCTTCCCTTAATAAATCATGAACTTCTTTTGAAGTATAGGTCATATAACATGAGCGTTGTTCTGTCAAACTTTTTGTAGCCGAAGAATAAGAAAACTTAGTTGGATTTTCATCACCTGGTTGTTCAATCATTTTAGAAAAGTCAAGAGATCTAGCATCCACTCTTGGAGGGGTTCCCGTTTTCATTCTTCCTGATTGGAATCCAATTTTTACAAGATCTTCGGTTATTCCGGTAGAAGCACCTTCACCCGCTCTTCCTCCTCCAAAAGATTTCGTTCCTACATGTATTTTTCCATTTAAAAAAGTGCCCGCCGTAACAATCACTGTCCTTGCTTTTATCTCAAGCCCCAATAATGTTTTAACTCCAACTATATGATTATTTTCAAATATTAATCCATTAACCGAATCCTGGAAAAGATCTAAATTTTCTATTGACTCTAACTGATTTCTCCATTCCTCTGCAAATCGCATCCGATCACTTTGCACTCTTGGACTCCACATCGCGGGTCCCTTGGACTTATTTAGCATCTTAAATTGTATTGCCGTTTTATCCGTAACAATAGCACTCAATCCTCCAATGGCATCAATCTCACGAACTATCTGCCCTTTAGCAATACCCCCCATGGCCGGGTTACAACTCATTTGAGCAATATTTTGCAAGCTCATGGTTATAAGTAAAGTTTTAACCCCCAAATTTGCAGCTGCTGAAGCTGCTTCACTTCCGGCATGTCCTCCACCAATAACAATAACATCATATGTATCACTAAATAAATTCATCCATTCAAATTAATTGTTCCACGTGAAACCTTTCTGTTTTGATTTCAAAAAGTTCGCAAAGATAAGTAATAATCTTCTTTAGATCTTATAATAGCCCTATCATCCTCAGTTTTATCGTTGTAGCCACAGAAATGAAGAATTCCATGGATCATAACCCTCTGTAACTCATCATTGAAAGCAATATTAAGCTCATCCGCATTATCGGCAACTCGATCTACTGAAATATATATATCGCCTGAAATAACTGTTCCAAGACTATAATCAAAACTTATCACATCTGTTAAAGTGTTGTGTTTTAAATATTTAACATTCTTTTCCATCAAATAATCATCCTTGCAAAATACATAGGCAATTTCACCCATTTCTCTTTTCTCCTGATCAATTGTAAATTCAATCCATTTTGAAATTTCTGTTTCAAATGCAGGCACAAATTTCAACAACGAATGAAAAGTAATCATCTAATTAAACTATTAACTATTTATTTATAAAATAATTCTTAACCCTATCTTGAAAATTTGGTTGTAACGGTAATGAGTTCCTTATTAGAATCTCATTTTGATCAAGGTATAACTTTTGAAATTGTATAGATTTAATCGTTCTTTCCTTATCCAAAATTAAACCGGATTCAGCTTTTCTTTCCTTATTCCTCTCTTGACTATAATTAGCCTTCTCAAGCCGAAGCAGGTTCTGATTCAACTCCTGCATATTTTGTAAAACTTCGTTTGTTAATCCTTTCTCCAATAACAATCTCTCTATTTCCTGCATTCTGTCCAAGGCTTTCTTTCCTTCAATTCTGTCATTCAATCCTCTTTTCATTAGATCATTCAAAAGATCCCGTAATTCTTTTTGTTCCTGATAAATTTGATATTGCTCTCCACTCATCTCCTCTTTAGATTGCCCTTCTTTAGATTTACCCTTTTCCATACCCTTTTTCATCTCTCTAATCAGATTTTCTTGTTTTCTAATTATATCCGGTAACTCGATACTCTCCCCCTTTTTCCCTTTTCCTTTACCACTTCCCGGTTTATTGTTTTTTAAATTTTGTAAAATATCACTGAGCATGTCCGCCAGATCATTGGCCGCGGTCATGGTATATCTTTGGTGTGTAACACCGTTCTCAATCCTATTTTCTGCTATAGACTCCAATGATCTGTCAAGATTGTAGTGTGCATCTGTAAGGTGTTTATCAATTCTTGAAGTTAGTTGAACAATTCTCATTGATAAAGTAAAAAGACTATCATCTATATGTTCAAAATATTCTTTTAAGGTCTGTTGCTGCTTCAATTTTCTAGGATATTCCGCATTTCGCGAGGTAATACCCTCCATAGATAGCATTAGACTTTCTTGGTCAAAAGAAAAAATGAGCAAGTTCTCCAGAATCTGTTGTAAATCCTCAATATTTTCCTCAGTGTTCTCCATCTCCATTTGTGCCATTTGAGCCTTCATTTTTTCACTAAGCTGTTTCAATTTTTTTGCCGCAGACTTCTGGCTCTTTTTAGCCTCTTGACTTCTTTCTTTGTTTACTACGCCTAATTCATTCTGTTGTGAATCCAAACTGTTTTTTGCTCCTTCCATTTCTTGCTTAATATTTTTCTCATCACTCAAAGTCTCAGGAATCTCCAGCGGGTTCTTAAGTTGTTTGTTATTTTCTCTTAATTCTTTAAGGCTTTTTTGAAGTGAGTCAAACTTAGTATTAAGGTCTCTCTGATCCTTTGGAAAACTAATTTCTTTATTTGCCAATTCTTTTTGTGATTTCGCTAAGTCCTCTAATTTCTTAATAATTTGTTCGGCCTTTCGCTCTACATAAAATTGCTTGGTAAGTTCCAATATACGCTCAAGAGATCTTTCTTGACGTTTCATTTGGTTTTCAAGGTTTTCCGCTTTCTCCAATAAATTTTCCTTTTTTAACTTTTCTGTGAGATCTTGAAGTTCTTTCAACATTTTCTCCTTTTTGTCAAGCTCCTTGGATTCTTCAATTCTCTTTCTAATCTCTTCTTGTTTTTCATTCATTTTAGGATCCGACGTCTTTTCCATTTCCTCCATATTGCGTAATATATTCTCCCTATCTTCCTCAAATATCCTCTGATACGCTTTTTGTCTTTCTATGAAATCATGAAGTTTCTTTTCATCATTCCAATCTGTTTTGTTTCTAGTTCTTAATTTATCAGAAAATTTAATTAATGCTTTCTGTAATTCTTTATAGTTTTTAGATGTCTCCTTCATATTCCTTAAGTTTTGTTCCTGCTCTTGTATCAATTCTGTCTCTATTTCCTCATCTGTTTTATTCTTATAATAAAAAGTTCTTGATTTAGATGCTTTCGCTCCATTAACAGCATCATTATCATATACTTGAAAATATATTTCGTAGCTCACTCCCTCTTTCAAACTAATTCCTTCAGGGAAGGTATAAAAAAACTCCTCAAAATCAGAATGTCCTGTACCTATGGTATAAACACTCAATTTATTGTCTTTCAAACTCTTAGCAAGGATCTGAAGATGTGATAATCCATAATCATCACTAATTTGACCGACGAAATTCACAGGTCCTCTGCTAACAGAATCAATATCAGATCTAATAAATATCTCTGGGTATTGATCTTTAATTACTCCAAGCTGATAACTAAGTACTTCATAATTCTTTAAATTTTTATTTGAAGTTGATATTTTATAATCAATTGAATTCCTAATTCTCTTTGTTAAAATATAATTTCCGTCATCATCGATCAACAATGCTTCAATTGAAGTGCTGTTTTTTTTCAAATTACCTTTTTGAATCGTACTAAAATCCACATTGAACGTATTCTCAGTACTAATGATCCAGCCAACTTTTGTACCCTCCGGAATTATGGCATTACCAGTATTTTTAATAGCTTCATCCCCTTTATTAATATACTCAGGGTATTCCAAAAGCATCTTAAAATTTATTATTTTAGGCGTTTTAATAACTTCTATCTTATATCTTTTAGACACTACCTCATTAGCTTCCAAATAAAATTGAAAAGAATTGTTGGGTTGTTCAAACTCATAAAAAAATTCATTCAAATTTTTATTATTCAAATAATAGGTTTCATTATTAAAGATGATTTTAACGTCTTCAGGTTTTATATTACCAATAGTAGATACTTCTAAAACAAAAGGAATGTTTTCAATGGCTACCAGTTCATCATTCAATATCTGAAATTCAAATGGAGCAGGAGGTAAATATGCTGTACTATGATGAACAACCCTGGTTAAACTATCGCTAAAAACGGAATTATTTCCACTCAAAAAAAATACTACCCATATAAGCCCAGGAATCGCCAAAAATTTAAGATAGTTAATATTAAGTCTAAAGTCAACGGCCTTTTTAAAAGGAATTGGTTCTAGTTCAATTGACTTCTGCTCAATACTAGCCATTAGCAGATCTGTATCGGCCTTAGTCTCATTTAATTGAAGGAGGTTGAGTAATTTATCATCTATTTCTTTAAAATGTTTTCCTATTATCTTAGACGCTTTTTCCTGAGAAATACCTTTTTGGATTCCAATAAGTTTAAAGATCGGAAGTAGGATAAATTTAAGCAATAAACCAAATTCACCCAATAGAAAAATCCAAAATAGAAAGGTTCTGAAAATAGGTCTTAACCACAAAAAATATTCTATAAATAAGGTTAAAATAAAATACAACAGTCCAAATGAAAGAAATAGAATACTGCCTTTAATAATTTCATTTGTATAATACTTCCGTGTAAAGTTGTGTAACTTATCTTGTATGTTCTTAAAATCACCCATTTATTAAGTCATAAAAATACTCTTTTCATATTCAAGTAGTATCTTTGCATTTCATTTTTAACATAATTTTTAATCAAATGAAAAACATACGAGTGCGTTTTGCTCCCAGTCCAACCGGACCATTACATATTGGTGGCATTAGAACAGCCCTTTTTAATTATTTGTTTGCTAAGAAACATAATGGCACATTTATATTGAGGATTGAGGATACAGATCAAAAAAGATATGTTGAAAATGCAGAAAATTATATTGTTGATGCATTAAATTGGTGTGGTATACCTTATGATGAAGGCCCTAATAAAAATGAAAAATTCGGTCCATATCGACAATCTGAACGCAAAGAAATCTATACAAAATATGTTCAAAAGTTAATAAATAGCGGTAACGCATATTATTCTTTCGATACTTCTGAAGAATTAGAAGCACACAGAAAAGACCACGAGAAAAAAGGTAAAACCTTCATTTACAACTGGCACAATAGAGAAAAGGGGAGGCTAAATAATTCTTTAGTCATGTCTAAAGAAGAAATTCATACAAAAATCAATAGTGGTGAAAAATATGTCGTTCGTTTTAAATGTCCTTCCCAAAAAATATTGATGATGCACGATCTTATTCGTGGAGATATAAAAATTGATACAAAAAACTTAGACGATAAAATCCTTTTTAAGTCTGACGGAATGCCCACCTACCATTTGGCAAACGTTGTTGACGATCATTTAATGGAGATCAGCCATGTTATTCGGGGGGAAGAGTGGTTACCTTCAATGGCTCTGCATATTCTATTATATGATTCTTTCAGATGGGAAGTTCCTGAATTCGCTCACCTGCCATTGATACTAAAACCTACAGGTAAAGGAAAATTAAGTAAACGCGATGGAGATAAATTAGGATTTCCTATTTTTCCTTTGGCTTATCACAACTTAGAAACAGGGGAAGTTTCCAGCGGATACCGCGAAGACGGGTATTTCCCTGAGGCCATGATCAACTTTTTAGCTTTCTTAGGATGGAACCCGGGAACTGAACAAGAGATTTTTAATTTGAATGAGCTCATAAATGCCTTCGACTTGCAACGTGTGAATAAAGCTGGCGCCCGTTTTGATCCGGAAAAGACTAAATGGTATAATCAACAGTATCTACAGATAAAATCAGATCGTGAATTGGCCGACATATTCGTCCCGATATTAAATAAAAAACTAGAAAATTCCCTAAGGGCAGATAACGCGATTGACAGGTTTGATACTACCTATGTTATCAAAGTTGTTGGATTAATTAAAGAGCGCGCTACTTTTGTTAATGATTTTTGGGCCTTAGGTTCTTTCTTTTTTGAAGCTCCTGCTACCTATGACGTAAAAGCCAGTAAAAAACAATGGAACGAATCAACACCTGAAATTATGAGGAATTTGATTTCTTTGCTTATTACACTGGACAACTTCTCAGCAAAACATATAGAAACCACTGTAAAAGAATGGATTATGAAAAAAGAAATGAGTTTTGGTAAAGTGATGCCTCCATTTAGATTGGCCTTGGTTGGTGCACTAAAAGGTCCTGATCTATTTGAAATTGCTGCTCTAATTGGCAAAGAGAATACTATTCAACGTCTGGAAAATGCCATTCAAAATTTATAGCTTTCCAATTATTTTTTCGTTTTCTCAACCTGAGTAACAAAATACTTTGTGTCGCCCAACCAAGGAAAGGTACCATATCTTTCTTTATAAGTAAGGTTTACCTGATGACCTTGCAATTCCTTTAATAGCTCAATAATTTCCTTATTTTTAGATTCAACTGAAAATTCAAAATGTTGTTCTTCCGCAACACCTTGACTAATTTTTCCTTCCCAGGTTTTAAATAAAACTCCTTTTCTTGTAATTTTTATTAATTCACCTGATCTATATCCATCACTATAGGTTGCGTAGTAGATAAAGGTAAAATACGCTGCTGAAATCAATACAATCCCGATGGCACTAACGGTAATAAATTTTTTCATTTTGAATAATTTAATTGCAAAGATAATATTTTTATTATCTCATAAAATGAATATTTAATTTGTAACTTTATTTCCTTTAATTTCAAATATTAATACCATGTTAACAACCATTCCTATAATAATAATTTCTATTCTTTTAGTGTTTTCAGCTGCTTTTATTGTAAAGCAACAAACCGCTGTTGTTTTAGAGCGTTTTGGAAAATTTTTGAATATTCGAAATGCCGGTTTACAATTTAAAATTCCTTTGGTTGATCGTGTAGCAGCACGATTAAGTTTAAGAATTCAACAATTAGATGTGATTGTAGAAACAAAAACAAAAGATGATGTATTCGTTCACTTAAAAATATCCATACAATTTCAAATTCTCCATGAGAAAGTTTATGATGCTTTTTATAAGTTACAAAATCCACACGAACAACTCACTTCTTACATTTTTGATTTGGTCAGAGCTGAAGTTCCAAAGATGATTTTAGATGATGTCTTTGAAAAGAAAGATGATATTGCTCAGGCAATTCAACGCGAACTAAAAGACGCTATGCTTAAGTATGGCTATGATATAGTAAAGGCCCTTGTTACTGATATTGATCCTGATCCCACAGTAAAAGAAGCAATGAACAGAATTAACGCTGCTGAACGTGAAAAAATAGCAGCGCAACATGAGGGTGACGCTCAAAGAATTTTAATTGTAGAGAGGGCAAAGGCCGAAGCTCAAAGTAAAAGATTACAAGGTAAGGGAATTGCCGATCAACGACGTGAAATTGCTCGCGGATTGGAGGAAAGTGTAGATACATTAAATAAAGCAGGTATAAACCCTCAGGAGGCTTCAGCCTTGATTGTCATAACACAACATTATGATACATTGCAGTCCATTGGAGCTGATTCTAGTAGCAATTTAATATTATTACCAAATAATCCCAATGCTGCCAGCACTATGTTAAACGATATGACAGCCTCTCTATTGGCAGCAAATAAAATAATGGAAGCATCAAAGAATAATAAACACACGAAATAAATTTCATATCTATTTCACAAAAAATCTCATCATAATTAATGTATGATGAGATTTTGTATTTTTAAAAAAAAGAAAAACTACTGTTTACTTTCTTCTTTTTTCTTGTCTTCTTCTTCTGTACTGGTGGCATTTTTAAATTCTTTAATTCCAGTACCTAAGCCCTTCATTAGCTCTGGTAATTTTTTTCCTCCGAAAAGTAAAAGAATCGCCAAGCCGATTATTATCCATTGCCATGGACCAACAAATCCTAAAAATATCATTTGTAAAATCATCATTTATAATTTAGTACACAAAGTTAATAATATTATTACAAAATTATGCTTAATTACGAACATATCCACCAAAAGACTCTTTAATAATAACTTCATCGGGTTTACCTAAAACCGTAATCGTGGATCCCAATTTAGCATTGGCATCTACTAATGTAGTTCCATTTACAGTTCCTGTTCCGCCCGAAGATGCTGTAATCTTAGTATTATTAGCCACTAAGTTTTCTCCATCATAAAAACCTCCTGTATTAGAAACAATGGTTTGATTTTCAGTGAAACCATCTAAAATTACTTTACCGCCAGATATTACCTTTATAGTTAGTTCACTTGCCTCTACTTTAGAAATTATCTTTGCGGCTTCTTGAGATTTGAATTCAATATTATCTTGTTTAATAATTTCATTTGAAGTTATCACTGAGCCCTCATTTGCATCAATTATATCAATTTTATCCCGGTAATATAAAGTAATAACAACCTCTTTTGATGAAAAAGATTCAGGAACCTTTAAAGATACCTTCAAAACACCATTAATGTTTTTTATTAAAACTTCTTTTGATTTATTTCCTTCAATCACAATTTTAGCTTCATCACTTTTAATGAGTTCAACATTTAAACCCCTATAAGTCTTTAACTCATGGAAATCACCTAAATTTTTAGTTATTTTTTCTTGTGAAAAAAGGATCTGTGAAAAAAAAAATAAAATTATTAAGATTTTTTTCATAATATTATTCATATTAATTTTCATTCTATTAATTTAAAATCCAAATGCTTACGTTCTAAATCGGTACGTTTCACCATAACAGTAACCTCATCTCCTAATTGATATAAGTTTTTAGTTACTTGACCGACAAGTGCGTATTGTTTCTCGTCAAAGATATAATAATCATTCTTAATATCTTTTATTCTTATCATTCCTTCACATTTATTTTCAATAATTTCAACATATATTCCCCATTCTGTAACTCCGGAAATAACTCCTTTGAATTCTATATCTATATGATCCTGCATATATTTAACCTGCATATACTTTATAGAGTCCCTCTCTGCCTTACTTGCCATAAATTCTCTTTCTGAAGAATGCTTACATTTTTCTTCAAAAATCTCAATTTTAGGAGATTTTCCTCCATCTAAATAATGTTGTAACAATCTATGAACCATAACATCAGGATATCGACGAATAGGTGAAGTAAAATGTGTATAATAATCAAAAGCCAATCCATAATGACCAATATTATCCGTACTGTAAATTGCTTTACTCATAGATCTTATGGTCAATGTTTCAATCATATTTGATTCTGATTTTCCATGAACATCTGCCAATAATTTATTGAGTGATTCAGAGGTGCTTTTTCTAGATTTTGTATCAATTCTATATCCAAATTTATTAATAATACCCTCCAATGCAGCCAATTTATCAATATTTGGTTCATCATGAATTCTGTATATAAATGTCTTTTTTGGACTGTTTTCGTTCTTTCGCTTCCCAATAAATTCGGCTACTTTTCTATTTGCTAATAGCATGAATTCTTCTATTAACTTATTAGAATCATTTGATTCTTTTACAAATACACCTATAGGATTAGCATTTTTATCCAATTCAAATTTAACTTCTGTCCTATCAAAAGAAATAGCACCATGTTGCATACGCCTCTTTCTTATAATTTTAGCTAAAATATCCAGTTTAGTGATAGCGAACGTTATTTTATTTTTATCAGTACCTGAATCAATAATATTTTGTGCCTCTTCATAAGTAAATCTTTGATCAGAATGAATAACTGTTCGTCCAAACCACTCTTTGATCACCTGTGCTTTAGCGTCCATCTCAAAAATTGCAGAAAAAGATAATTTATCCTCATTGGGTCGCAAAGAACAAACATTATTTGATAATATTTCAGGCAACATCGGAACCACTCTATCCACAAGATAAACAGAGGTAGCACGTTGATAGGCCTCATCTTCCAAAATTGTATTCTCTCTGAGATAATGAGAAACATCTGCTATATGAATTCCTATTTCATAGTTACCGTTATCCAATATTTGAAAGGATAGAGCATCATCAAAATCCTTAGCATCTTTAGGGTCAATAGTAAATGTAGGGACACCTCTCATGTCTCTCCGTTTTTCAATTTCCCTTTCGCTAATATCCAAAGGAAGTTCTGCTGCAAAATCTTCTACTTCTTTTGGAAAGGTGTAAGGCAGACCGTATTCAAGTAAAATAGAATGAATTTCGGTATTATGATCTCCCGGGCGACCTAAAACGAGTTTTATTTCACCAAAGGGATTTTTGGAATTGCTTGGCCAGTCCTTCATTTCGACTAAAACCTTATCCCCATCTTTAGCATCATTTAGCTTACTTTCGGAAATAAAAATATCGGAATACATTTTAGGGTCATCCGGAATAACAAAGCCAAAATTTTTGTTGAGCTGTAACACTCCTACAAAATCTATCTTATCTCTCTTTAATATCTCTACAATATCTCCTTCTTGCTTTTTGTTTTTCCTACGGCTATAAACATAAACCTTAACGAGATCATTATTTAAAGCTTTGTTCAAATTCCGCGAAGGTATGTAAATATCATGCTCTAAATCTTCACAAACTACATATGCATTTCCTCTGGAAGTAATATCAACTATCCCTTCAAAATAATGCTTTTGATCTTTAATAATATACTTACCTCTTGTAATTTCAGTAATTTTTTTCTGGCTTTTAAGTTCTTCTAATTTCTTTATTATTTGATTTCGTCCATTGGCATCATTAATTTTCAATTTACCGCCAAGTTGTTTATAATTTAATATTTTCTCCGGATCTTTATTAAATTCATCTAAAATATTTCTCGTAAGATTTTTAATGATATTTCCTTTTTTTTTATACAAAGATCTTCTCTTTTTCGTCATTATTATTCATTTTAAAAGTTTAAAAGTACTCATTATAAACCTATAAAACCTGATATACAATCTTAATTAAATTTTAATTAAAAAGTATTTGTATTTTGTAATAAAAAACACCCATAAAAATGAAAAATATGTGGTACGTAATACTAAATCCAACTTCCGGAAATGGCAAGGGTTTAAAAAATCTAGATAAGTTAAAATATCTATTTTTAAAATATAACATACCTGTAAAAATAGTTAAAAGTAAATTTTCAAAACATGAAAAAGTATTAAC
>Ga0164313_10000469_pt1 | contig 32439 bp, 51 predicted proteins | sample GuaBasSedimGuay4_FD_113735 | JGI IMG/M metagenome (GOLD analysis project Ga0164313, IMG submission 113735) | Subseafloor sediment microbial communities from Guaymas Basin, Gulf of California, Mexico - Guay4, Core 4569-4, 0-3 cm | ecosystem: Environmental > Aquatic > Marine > Hydrothermal vents...
AATACAACAAGATCAGATAAATTATCTACAAAGATTGACCCACTACCATACTTTCCAGCAATACCATTGGAGGGCATTGCTCCATACCCATCAGCACGGCAGTCGTAATAACCAGCCTTTTTTTTCACATCAAAAACTGTCTTATGTTTGGCTTTACCTCCACCCATTAAGTTTGGGAACTTGAAGCATCCGTGATCGTGAAAAATGTTTGTCCCTATTTTAATTCTTGCTCTCATCACTCACTCCTTTGTTTAGCAGTTCGGTGAGTTTGCAGGTGCATATCTCCCTGTTAACACTCATTGGGCAATTACCAGCATGACTTACATACTCCCGCAACGCATCATTCTCCCTCTCAGCATCGGCAAGCAGGGTGCGTAACTCAGCGCGGTGGTGGTGTGACTTATTTTCAGCACCAGCAGGGCTTTGCCAGTGCTCGCGTTCTTTATCCGCCTTGGCGTAATGCTGTGTTAACTCATCATGCGCCTTCTGAATCCTTGCCGCTGCCTTCAATCGTTCGGTCTTATTCATCGTAATACATCCGTCATTAAAAAATTAACTATTACACGTTTTTGCATGTGTTCCAGTATTTTATTGTGTTGTAACAGAAAGTCCTTAAGAGGTATTGGCTGGAAGATCTCTCCACTATCAGAGAATAAGCTATCTGCATTTTTTGAGATAAGTTTGTATAAATTATCTCCAAGAATTTTATGTAGCTGATTTCCTGATAAGCCATACATATTTAAACTGGACATGAATCTATCAGACTCATACCGCTCACGCTTGATTTTTTGCATTTCATGGGTGACTTTCCCAAGACGTTCCTGGAGTTCAGGATCTCCATCAAATAATGGAAAGTGATAATCAGGCGGTATGGTTCTGTCAGCTAACCAATTGAGGGGCATGGCTGCCCAGCTTTTATTTTTATACTGGATGGCTGCTCGACGTGATTGGGGTATTGAAAGTGTAGTTCCTAAATGTTGAGCATTTCTTTGAATAATCGTAGCAAGCTTGGTATTCCAATGACTAATTTGAGTGTTATAGAGTCCATTGAGCATATCTGCTTTGATAATTAACCATGGGTTATAAGAGGTGCTCAACATTTTTAAATCTCTCCAATACAGTATTTTTCTGTTTTGTTGTGGAATGATCGGTAGAGATACTGCCATAAATATGTAGGCGGTCACTTGCCCGGGTTATTGCCACATAGGCTAACCGCGCAGTTTCTTGCCAGCGTGTATTTAAACCAATATCTTTAAGATCTACAAACACTTCTTTGTAGGTACTGCCTTGAGACTTGTGCACTGTAAGTGCATGGATAGGCCTGAGATCAGCCCACTGTTCTTTAATATAATAATAAGCTTGCCAATTCTTATCATTTGCAAATGCATTAGACAGTGGCTTTACCTTTTTCCAGTCAGCTGGTTGAAATATTTTGAGATGAGGTAATGAACGGTTTACTGCAGAAATAAGTAGCATGTAACCTTTTATTCCTGATGCTTCATGTTCTTCAATATCTTCAATGCGTACGAGACTATCAGTGGGTGCCCATATCTGGTTACCCGATATGATAGGTTTATTGGTCATGAACACTTCATTCAACTCGAATGGTTCAGTGTACCCATGCATTTTACGTAGCCAGGTATTGTAGTCACGTACTGTGTCATTTTTCCAAGCCAGTACTTTGTGCTGTTGGGGATCATGTGTCTTACCCATCCTGGTGGCTATTGCAACATCAAAGTCTATTTTTTTGTCATAGAAGAAGATGTGCTCGCCATCAGACTCAATACGGGGCCATGGTAGCTCAGGCTTGTCGAGTACTTCCCGATACTTAGCAGAGAGCTGGATGATAGGGCTGCCGGCAACTTGTCGCTGGATCTTATCCAGGAAGAAGTGATGCTCCGGTGCGTTGAACACATTACAGGGATCCTCTTTAACTGGGGGCAGTTGATAGGGATCGCCTATGAATACAATCTTGCAACCCTTGTTACTTTCCTGGTATTTCTTGATGTAATGCATGAGCTCACGATTGATCATACTGGCTTCATCAATGAAGATAATACTGTTGGCTGTGGCACGTACTTTACGACCTTTCTTACGCACTAAACGTTGTTTCCCAGTGTCGTAGTTGGTCGTTAGTTTAAGTCCCAAAAGGGAGTGGATAGTACGGGCTTCTTGCCCCAGCATTTGAGTGAGTACAGCTGCAGCTTTGTTAGTAGTGGCAGTGAAGTGAAATACAGGAGCTTTGTATGCAACACTGAGGTGTTGTTGTAATTTTAAGACGTTATCTGCTACTTCAGTCATGTACTCTACGAGGAAAGACTTACCAGAACCAGCAAAGCCGGAAATAATCATCCAGGGATCCGGCGAATCGATGAAATCGATGAAGCCGTCTAAGGCTTCTTGTTGGCAATTAGAGAGAATTACTTTGGACATACTGTTCCTTAAAAGTCTACGTCAGGAAATCCCAGAGATATCTGGGCTGAGTTAATTTGGTGTTGTGCATATTCTTCTTCAAACCATATTTTACGTAACTCAGCATTGATATATTCTGTGTAATGTATACGTAGCATAGTATTGAGTAATGATTCGTTATAAGCAGGGCCTCCAATTTTCCATTCAATATGTCCGCCTTCATACACTGTGTAACGAAGAGTGAGGGCGAACCCTAAAATACTTATGGTTGTTTCTCTCATATCGGTGGGTCATCTTCAGGTTGTAACGCACTCTCTATCCTTATGATGTTTAAATCAGTCTCGGTCATGTATTCAATTTCAAATTTTCTTACACGGGAGAGTCGTTTAGGTTTTTGGTAGTCAGTATGTAACTGTATTCCTCCAGCCAACATAGCAACTATTTTCATTCCATCTTCTATAGGCAAAATGTATTGGGCATTGTATCCAAGATGTAATAAAATAAGTGAACAAGGTTCGAGATCATCTTGATTATCTTTAGCTTTGTTACTCATCGTTATCACCTACAGGAGATTTAATATGTTCGAATTGTTTCTTCAATTCTGTATAGAGTTTTTCAAGTACTTCCTCGGGGCTTTGGTTGCTACCGTCATTGCTCCTAGATTGGGATTGGAACTCCCTGAACTGGTCTTGTAAAAACTTACTGGCTGAGGGGTCTTTAGCAATTCTCTCAGCCAGTCCTTCTAAATCTTTAAACATGTTTTTCATTGGCTTTCTCGATCTACTTCTGGCATTTTTTTATAATCAGAAGGGACGGCTTTTCGAAGCTTAATCCATCCAATACCAACCCATTCTTTTAACATACCTGTATCAATTACAATTCTGTACAGTTTCTCATTTCCATTAACCATGGCAATGTTGGTGAATTCTTTTGCAGCAATTTTAGTCATTATCTACTGCTTCTACTTTAGTGAGTGTTACTAGACCTTCGTTCTTGTCGTGTATAAAATCAGCATACATAGCAAGGATTTTTCCATCACTACTCCATCTTTCAGTTTTTTGTGTGAGGTGCTTTATACGACACTTTTTATAAACAACTTCACCATCTGTAATTTTATGAGGTATCAATACCCACATAGTTTGTGCATCTTGAAGTGTGATTTCAGTCATGTTATTCCTTTGTATCAAAATGAATTACTGTGCCATACGGTGCTTTGAAGTCTGGATGATCAACAATTACCCAGAGAAGATCTGTGTAAAGGTTTGATAGGTCAGGCATATCGAAATCACCATCTGAGAAGATAACAGCTATCTCTGGGCTTTCTGCTCTGATCATTTCAATAATAGGTGTGACGTCTGTTCCACCACCTCCAAATAGCTCGAGAGGTGCAAACTCATCACCAATGGCATATACCTCATCTCTGTGAACTTCAACATCGAAATCAGTGACCCTTAATTGTATAGGTTTCAGCACATCCCAAACATATTGCATTTCACATGTGATGGCTTCAAGCCAAGGTATGGTCATGCTTGCACTCACATCTCTGGAGAAAAAGATCGCATTAAGTGAATCGCTCTTCATAATTGGCATATACAGGTCAGGCATGAAGCGTCGGTTTGGACGAGCCCAGCTGTAATCATCTTTAGCATGTTGGCTCATATGGTTCTGGAAGATGGCTTCCCAAGGAAGTTTGGGATCTAAACGCTCTTCCAGGAGCAGTCTTATGTCTGCAGGTACTGAGCCTGGCTTACCAGCCATGTCGGCCTGAATAACTGCTTTGGTGACATTTGTGATGGCCATTTCCTCAAGCTCATCTTTTTCAGCCTCTGAAAGATCGCCTTTGTCTCCGATGAGTACTAAATCTAATCGGAATTTTTCCTGCTCGGGTGGAAGATTCTTCAATAATTCATCATAGATTTGTATGGCAGACAATCCTGCAAAATTGTGGTCAATTAATGCATCAGGTATTTTATATCCAAGACTTGTCAGATACATGTCGATGTAATAGTCACATGCATAGTTCCAAATCCGGGCATCTAAATTCTGTAGAGTTCGCCGGGACATATGTTGTAAGGCTACATGCATCACCTCGTGAAGAAGTAGACCTAACATGTGGGGAGCATCCCACTGCATTACATATGCCGGCCCGAACCATAAGTGCACTCCATCTGTGGCAGCTGTTTTACAGTCGGGGGTAATTATGAGCTTGAGGTTTGCCAGTAATGAACAGAAGAAGACAGTGGACGTGTCCAGCATGAGAGATAGCTTGGCTTTACGTATTCTGTCTTCAACTTCAGCAAGCAGTTCTTCAGGAGTCATCCTTTATCCTTATGAATTGCTTGACGTTGTTGTAAGCCACAGATACAACAAGAGCGCTTTTGCCAATGTTCTGTATATGACAGACCAACGTTCTGTTTACCATGTGCCCATTGTGTAGTGGTCATTTTACGTTCGTAAGGTTCCCATGGATCCCATGTATGGAATACTGCTCCGTTACAAAACATTTTAATACCTCGCAAGTTCTTGAGCATGTTTCTTGACCCATGCTTTTACTGCTTGGGAGTCGAGCATGCGGGTGTCTTTGGCAATAGCAGCACGAAGTACTATGCCTTGGAAATCAATCTCAAGACGATTAACAAACTTCATGAGGTCAGCTACATTGTCCAGACTCATATGGTGAGCTATCAGCCCTGCCATGGCATGCTGGAGACTGGGATCTCGGGATAGTGAAACAGCCATGGGATGATCAATGATCTGTTGAATGGTTGGAATTTTTTTATAAACCTTGGTAAATGCCCAGAACTCTCTACCCATACCCTCGCCTATTGTGCCGGCAAGGAGTGGGAGCTTATCGATAGGGATCTCTGTCCCAGGTAGTAAGGAAACTATCTTACTGAGGAATTCCCAGGTACGGGGACAAGGAAAGGTGTGTTCATTATGGTTTGGGTCGAATTTGTGGATCGCATCAGGTTTAAAATTAATGAAAGATTTTATACGATGATCAATATTATTATTATCTGCCCATTTCTTCCAAGCTTTGACACAAACTTTAATCTCAAGCCAGATTAACCTGGATTGCATTGCAGTACCTACACGGTTCACAATTGCTTTATCTGTGCTGAGATTACCAGCGCTTATTACATGACATTTGGGGTGCATTTTGTACATGCCCACCATACGATCTAATATTACTTTGTATGCTGCAGCCTGTACTGAGAGGGGAGCTGAGTTGAACTCATCTAATAGGACGAGCCAGCCTGCCATAACGTTACCGTTAGCATCCAAAGGAAGCGAATCGGTTTCGATAGGAAAGATGTCCATGGGCACATAACCTGCTTTAGCAGGAGCTTCAGTGCCATCCTGATTCAGTGCTCTTTGTAGGAAGGGGAACCCATTCAGATCGGACGGATCCATTTGACTTAATCGAATATCGATTAATTTCATATTGTGCTTTGCTGCAATGGATTTAGCCAAGGCAGACTTACCAATACCAGGACTGGAGATCAAACTGGGTACCAGTCTGGCATTTAGAATGTTCATCGTTAAGGCTTCAGCTGAAGCCATTGTTATTTGCATGCATTACACCTGTGTAACTACTTACAGGATATGTGGCATATCCTACAAATTGTTATTGATCAACTACTTATGTTTTATAAAAAAAGTGCCCATTTCTACAGAAAAGCTCGCTAGAGCTATCTATAAAAACAGGCACTTACCAACGTATGGCGCGGAGCGCCAATTGTAGATCTGTAAGTAATTGATCAATAGCTCTAAGACAGAGCGTAATTAGACTGGAGTATGGCTTCAGATAGGTTATTTGAGGCCTTGCGGATACTTACTGGAGACTTACTTATATTACGTAAGATGTTTTCCAATATGTTTTCATCTGCAATCCAGGCTAACAAGACTCTGTAGTTACGCCGAACTTCGTTCATATATTTTGGAGAGGTATAGAAGCAATCATGGATAGGTGCAAGCCAGAAGCCTTGCTTTTGAGCCATGATTACCATTTGCCGGCAGACCCAGCCATCAACAGAATGTACTACATTTGCAGCGAGTGCTCTGCTTTGACTGCGTGTTCCCAACACCTGGGTACGATAGGCCATACGTAGATGATCAAGCTCATCGATTTCAAGGTTCTTCTCATCTGTGCCCACAACCGGTACAAAGGCTGTGTGCCCATCAGGTAGAGTCCATTCATGATGCGTTACTGTTGGGTCCCAGAACTGTTGTATTACTTTCAATACACGTACTGCACCCGGTAAACGTTCATTCAAGACTCCATAGAAGGCCTTTAACTCTTCTGTTCCTTCTCCAAAGATCTTCTTAGGCTGTGCTGTAGAACCGTAGAAGGTAGTCATGATTGGATCTTTCATATCATCACGTTGGTATCGTTGTATACCCATAACGGTATTCATGTACGTGCCAATGGAACTGTATAAATCCTTTCGTATACCTTCATCGATCAGGTTCACTTCAGAAGCTGTCTTATGACAGCCACTCATTGCAGCCATGATCTGTATACCAGAGGCTGTAGCATCCAGCCCCATGATATGGTTGGTGGGCTTACCTATATCCACCAGTTGAAGCGCTCGTATAGCTTTGCGAAACAATACAGGTGACTTAGCTGTACTTGCTAGATCTACCAAGTCGTGTATATGTGATTCTGACCAAATTACTCGGGCTTCCCAACTGAGGCGGTCAAAGCCATAACAGTTAGCAATATCAATTAACAGGTACTCCCTTCCCGTGAATGTATCCATTACGTGTCCTTCCTGTATAACAATACGTTATCGGGGAGTGACTCAAGTAATGGCGCTACTGCAGATATATTGAGTTTTCCATTACCTACGCCTGGGTAGTTCATATGGAAGCGTAAGTCAGTGCGGTCCAATGCAAGAGTTGTAAGCTTTGTAACAGATTCAGCAATCAAAGAAAGCTGTGCTGGTTCTTTCCAGTGTTCCTTTACTTTAAACCAGCCAAGTCGTCTTTTACCTTTGCCTAAGATCAAAATATTAAGATGAGGATCTTTACTAAGCTCATCACCAAAGATTTTGTCTATGCCTGGGTAACAGTCCCTTACCTGTTTCGCGGCACCCCTGCCCATAACAATGGCGCCATTCTTTTTAATGACAGGATTGCCTGTAAATAGATATACATCGGGCAATTCCCAAGGGTCCCTGAAATCAAGGAGACTGTTTATCAGTTTCATGAGAATCTCCCTGTGCACTTATCTTAGCCATGGTTCGTAAAACTTCCTTCATGCCAGGAGGTAAATCACCTTCAAGATTCTTAACAATGTTCATGATTCTATTTCGGTTATTGGAAGCTCCATCACGCTTATCCTGCATTAACATGATTAAGCCATGATTGGCTTGTACCATGTTGTGCAATGCCTTAGCGTTCTTTTCATTATTACGACACCAGCCAATGGCTTTATTAACACGCCAATTGGTTAGTACGATGGCTGCGAGCAGCCCAATATAGAGCCAGAATGTCATTGTGGTCATGTTGCTTCTCCTTCCTTGTTACCGTAAACAAACTCGTTAAGTTTGTATAAAATTTCATCATCAACAAAACAGATACCTTCAGTTGGGGGATCAGGATTAAACATCCTTACCCAGGCACGTTCCATTAAGAAGCCTACATTTCCAGTACGGAACATCCCGTCATGATTTACATAACTGTCCTCTTCTGGCTTGTTGCTCTTCTCTGGATCTATACCAATCATGGCAATGAATCCTTCGAGACGTTTCTTAGCACAAATAGGGCAAATGCCCTGCTCTACTAATCGACAAGCTGTGAATGGAGACTTCCCATGTTGGACATCTTTCCCGGGAGTGTAAGTATCTAAGCATATGGCACATCGTTTAATTTTCATGTTAAATACTCATATTTGTTGAATGAAAGCATTGCTTTACGATATTCGTATGACTGGAAATTGACGTGGTAGCCATGGCTATACATCCTTCCGCGTGAGTCATACTGCCAAGCGAGCCAGAAGGGCATGTCTCCGAGTATCTCTTGAACATGCCCACATTCACGCAAGTATTCATCCCTGGTTTGCTGACCGCTGTAATTAAAATCCGGTGGCACCATGTCTTCCTCTTTCAGTACCTCTGGATCAAGCACCCATTGAATCCCGTTTAATATGTTTATAGCCGGATAATTCAATGGCATGTTGTGCTTAGTAAACTTACCAAGCAGTAAAGGCTCATCAAGCGTGTGATATCCACAGTTACGTGGACTGGTCACTGGTAATGGTTGTTCCACCAATGGTGGGTTAAAGCCTGTACTATTTATCCAATCCACAGCTGGAGCTAATGCAGCTTCAATCTGAGGAGTGGTACTGACCCGTATCTGGGTCATGAGGCCTGCCCCTCGCTTCTCAATGCCATAGATATATGTATTGGAAGCACCTATGGCGAGTAATTCAGCTGCTGTCTTTGCAGCATCAAATGGATCGTCATGAGGCATGTGCGGTGCCAGGTAACCAACTGCTTGTTGATAGGTACAGAGTCTTGTGCCCATCTTGGTTGGTATTAATACAGCAGCGAGAACGAGCAACAACAGCTCATCAAGCCCATGTTCTTCAAGCCATGGTTTAAGAGCTTTGATTCTCTTGATCTTGGATATGTAGTGCTCTTTATCCGGTGCTGTAGTGGTCCATTTGTTAAACCATATGTCAAAGCGTGATGACATAAATAGTGTCCAATCAAATAGAGTGTCATCGAGCTCATGCTCGAGTGCATTGGCAAGTATCCAATGAATATTTCGACGTGAGACTAAAGTCTCCAGAGTCGATTGGCTACGCAACGAGAGTGTCATGTAAGTTCTCCTGTTTTAAGAAGCCGGTTGACTCAATCAATAGTGATTCTATTGCTTGAAAAAGCAGAGTCTTATTCTCTGGATGATCAGTCAGTAGCGCAAATAATGTGGCACAGATTAATGCTGCACCTGCGTTATAAGCAGCTTCTGGTGACATAGTTGGATGGGCTTTACTTGTGTTTGTCCAAGCCAATTTTATAAATGGATAACGTTCTCTATCTTTAACCATGAGCTATCTCCTATAGTTTTTGATTAAGGGTGATATATACACCGGTGAGTATGATTACTGCACATAGATAATTATGTTCAGACGCGTAAGCTGCAATACACATTAGTGATATCACAGCAATGTTTAGTAACAGTATGCTAAGTTTCATTATCTCCTTCCTCGTATTTAAGATGAACAACTTCACAGTTGTGACGGTTACACCAGACTTGTATACCTTCATCGGTAAAGCCTGCTTGTGTTCTGCTGTACTCATGCATTGACTGACCTACTGGTAATTGGTCAAAGCATTTTTGGCAGTTGAAGAACAGTTTGACTTGGAGTTTAGGTTTCATGCTTCACCAGTCCTGTTTTTCAGCTTGGTGCTTAAACTCAATCACGCCATCTTCATTAATGTCTCCATGGATGTAGATCTTTAAGCCGTGTTGAGGGAACAGAGAAGCTATCTCTGAGGTCATAGCAAATTGCCCCATGTATGACTGGTCTTCGTTATAAATCAAGACCTGTGTATCAGCTTCTGTGGTAACAATAGAGCGTTGTAGTTTGAATATCATAAGCTATCTCCAGATACAACAAAGCCCGCGTGAGCAGGCTTTGAGGTACTTTTTGGTGGCGACGTTATACTATACCCAGCACTCCGGATTAATACATTTGTGTTCCTGCATCTGGCGAACGCGACGAGCACGTTCCTGGTTACCGTGGTGAGGTGTATGATTACCAAATCCTAAGAGGTACGCAGCGCGAACAGCTTTGGGAGTCATCCAATACTGACCCTTACGGTTAGTAGGACCTGACGCCATGGCTATAGCCTTCTTAATGGCTTTAAGCCCTTGTTTCAGGTAGTTCTTCTGACCCTTAGATGGCTTATGCATCTTAGGTCTACGAATTGCTGTCTTCATATATATGTTTCCTTGTTAAGTTGTATATCAGTGTATGACTTTTGAAGTAGTACCATTAGAACAACTAATGGCTTCTCTACTCTTGCTTCTATCAAGCTCGTTACCATCATTATCAATGAATCCCATTTCAATGGCTTGTGCTTTGGTAAGACGTACGGACTTAATAGTGGCACCAGTATCTTTGGCATGCTTAATAGCTGCTTCAAGCTCTTTGCAGCCTTCACATTCTGGATCACCACATGGTTCAGGTATCTCGTCCTCATTAAACTCGCCGTTTTGGAAGTCACTGACGTCCAGGAACTCTTCCCAATCTTCATGTTCATTCATGAGTTGGTTAATAGTACCCATAAGCAGAGCTATAAGGGTTATATCTGCTATTTTTGCTGTATCTTCACTTAATAATGCTGCAAGCATAGCTGGTTGCCTCATACGTGGCATCAAGCCTTTTAGTTCGTCTGGCTTTGGTAACATCTTTAATAACTTCATCTTATGATTGGGCTTCATTTCTTACTCCTTCCTACGTTGGTGGTGGTGGTTAATGAATATTAGTCAATCACCTATCTCATAACTAAGTGACTGAGTAATGCTCAAGAACGATGTTCTTCCGGGATCAAGCCAACGATACTATCTGCTGCTTGAATCTTAAGAGCTCGTACAATACTACCTGAGTCCTTCCTGGCTGCTGCAGTAACAGCTGAGAGCTGTGCAATACGATACTCTCTGTATTGTCTCATTGCATTGATGTGAATAGGACTGGCCTGTTTCACAGGTGGTGCCAGTAAGGGACATACCTCATCAAATGTAGATGCGGAGACAAATGTCTCTTCATCCTCATTTGGTAATACGTTTGGCGGTGTTCTTTCTACCATGATTTACTCCTTGTTGCGTGGTGGTGATTGCCCCTATTCACTGCGCGAAGCGCAGACGGGAACGGTTCTATCTCTTGGGTTTAACTGAGTATTTAACATTGAACAGTGGTGCTGTTTTAAGCAGCTTTTGATTATGAAGAGCTGTTGCCTGGAACTGAGTGATGTATCGAACATAACGTGCAGTTACAGTGCACTCCTGCTGAAAGCAGAAGGGACCTTCATCAGGCCCCTGCTCATGCATAGAATGGTTAGGACATAAGAATAGATAGCATTCAATGGTCATGGTGCCTCCACTACGTAGGAGCATTTGTGAACATACTCTGCAATCTCAATGCAACGTGTGCATTGCACTGCATTGGTGGTTGGATGGCCCATAACCATCTGTCCTATACCACAAAGTGTCTGGTAGTTGAGATGACTATCTGGAGACGTGTAATGAACACAGCGCTCTTCTATTAATATCTTAGGGATGAAGTGATCAACGATGAGTTTCATATCTTGTAATCCAAGCCTGGTTTCATACGTGTAACAGTGCAGTCTTCTTTGGATGGCAGCCTATTAATATTATCAGAGTGATAAATACCTGTTCTCTTATCAGGATCACCGAAGTGTTCTTTCTCGAGTCGTGAGATCTCATCTGCATGATCATTATCATCTTGAAGATTGCCAGTGCTTTTAAATGGTTTGCGTTCTAACTGTTCACGAGTAGCATTGAGAGCTACATTAGGAGTGTCATCAATGGTGTCCTCAGGCTCATAACTGAGCATATCAGACAGGACATATGGTAAGCCCATGAATAACATTGCAATGGGTATTGCTATCCAGGGATTAAGACCAAATCCATTTGTCATCCAATCATCAGCCATTAATACAAGTATTACTGCAGATATTGTAAGCATCTGAGTACACATAGTTACTATCGTTACTTTGGTTCTGGTATTCATAGTGATGTGATCCTTATGGTTATAGGCTTAGTGAAATCAAATATTGGAGTGAGTGATGCGATGACAGCTTGTAATTCATCATCAGGATATTCACCACCAGCTGTAACTATCTGACCGTCTTTGATACGTGTTCCTGTCATTTCGACAGTAAAGCCTTTGACTTTCATTTGTGTTTCTCCTTTATATATTTAGGGTATTTATATGTTTAAACGTACTATCTATAATTACTATTAATAAGCACTTCGCACTTCCGTCTTGCGCTGTCGCGCCGACGTCGTGCTCGTGCTTGACGGATGATATAAGTGGTAGTTATAATCCTGTCTGGAAGACAAATAGAGTAGTACTATCTATTACTATAAATACATACAGTACCCTTAAGATACTTATGTTGATTAATATATACAGTAAAGCACTAATCTCATCCTTAATCACTAGTCTCATATGTATAGGGACAGCTTCCTTCCACACTATCTATCTGCATTAATCCCCAGGCACAGAGACAAGGAGTGTTACCACAGCCCGTTGTTGAGAGTTGTTGGGCTCGTATAAAAAAGGGAGCAGTAACCAGACCGGTTACCACTCCCCTGTTAGAACACTAGCTGGTGATGACACTAGCTGGTGATGGATGCCTCAAACGCCTCGAGGTCAAGTTCATGAGCCCGACGACGCTTACGCATATCGAGGTCAATTTCATCAGCAGCGATTGCAAGTCCAGCCGAAGCTTTAAGCTTTTGCTTTTCCTTGAATCCACCAGACCAATGACAGCCACCTTCGGCTACATCAGCCACGAACGTCAAGCCACTGATAGCAAAGGAGCCACCCTTCACGATTAGTGCTTCACCTGTGTCGGTTGCCACGTTGGCAATGCGGTTGAGGCGGTTCATCAGAGCTGCGTACGCGTGAAGGTGGAACCATTACCAGCTTGGGTGCTGGGACGTGCTGTAGACACTTCAACACCGCACACTGTACGCTTGGAAGCCTCGGCATCAGCCTTCTCTTTGCCTACGCACAACTTGTAGGTTGTAGGCTGCTCATCGAAGTCGACATCGGCAACGGTCTTCGGATCCATGATGGCACCCTCGAGGTTTTCGATAAGGTTAAGCGCTTCCCAGTTCTTCTGGTAACGCAAGGTGTCCTTACGTATTGCGATTTCAACACCGGCAACGATGACGATGAAGTAACCATTGGCACCGGACTGCAGTGCTACTTGCTCCACGGTCAGTTCGACGGATGGCTCGGTTGAACCCTGTGCTGCCTGCAGTTCAGCGATCAACTGGTTGGCTGCTTCGAGTTCGGCTGCTACTTTCTGTGCTTTAGTGGTCATGTTAGACCCTCCATGATGTCCGTTAGATACATACACCATCAGTCTGCGCAGCTGAACGGACAGCAGTGCGCATGGCGTTGAGCAGTAGGATACTGTTCGTTGCTCCAACGCTCTTGGTGTGTCCAGTGTGTGTGGTGTGTCCTGTGTGTCCTGTGTGTCGCTCTTGGATGGTACGGGGGGGTATGTTGCTTCGGGATGACTTGACTTGAGAGTACTACATCGATACCCAGATTAGATATTTCCTCAAAACCTGTTTTCTAAAATTGAGTAGTAGTTGGTATTAAGTTATAGTCACGCTTAGTAATTAACTTACCTACTGCCAAGGAGTACCGCATGGCTAAGAAAACCCCTGCTACTAAAGCTGTTAAGAAAGCTGTCAAAACTAATATCAAAGTGTCTACTAAAGCTGCAGGTAAATCTGCGGAGCAGATCGCCAGGAAAGCTTATCGTAATACTGCGAAGACTCCCAAGGTACAGAAATTTGCCAGGAATCTTCAAGTCCCTCAGGAGAAATAAATGGCTAAGTTCAAAACAGCCAAAGATAGTATTCGTGCTCAAAAAAATAAACTGAAGCGCTTTGATCGTGTTGGTGCTTCTGGTGTAAATCGTCAGGATGCCCGTGCGAGGGCTGCCGGCGAAGCCGGAGCAGCGCGAGAAGCGGTGAAACGTGTTGGTGAATATAAGCGTGGTAGAGTTGATCCTGCAGATGGGAATAACGATACCATTAACCGGAAGTCTCAGGAGAATCTGAAATGATTTGTCCATTTGAACGTCCAATTCATTACGGTAATCCCAAGTAATGTACCCTTGCCCTCAACCTTGTTATCCTGCTTCTCGGTATAACCCGTATGGATGCGACTAATGTCTAATGTTCTTACAATGCCACAGTCTGACCTGGAACAGATGGACACTCCCCTTGGCTTAGATACTGTCAAGGCCTCTGTACCGAAGGGTCGCCGCCATATTATTACTCAAAGCTTAGTAGATACGATTAATGGTGTGGTGGAGGATCCGGAGGTTCGAGATGCATTTCGTAATAATCTGATTGGTTTTACCGACGTTCTACAAGATTCTAAGATAACCATGACGGCCTATATTCAGGCTGTCCGATTTGTCAGTTATAGACTGATGGGTTACAAGGACCTTGAGAGCTATATTAAAACTTTTCCTGACCGTTATGAGCGAATGATTGCTGACGGTAAGTCTATTGAGCATATCCGGGCAATTGTCAGCCAGTACGCTGGCGGGAAGACAGTCAATTTACTCAATGAACAAGTCATGGTTCCAACCCATGTACTGAATTATGATATTTACCAGAAAGCGATCAATACTCAGGCTCAATTAATGATGGATCCAAAGGTGAGTGATAAGGTGCGGTCAGATGCTGCACACAGTCTCATGACCACATTGAAGCAGCCTGAAGTTACCAAGTTAAAGATTGATCTCCACCCAGTGGAGAATGACAGTATCAGGGAGCTTAGAGAAGTTACTACTGAGTTGGCCAAGAAACAGATTGAATTGATTGAGGGAGGCATTTCAAACGCAAAAGAAATTGCTGAGAGCTCTATAATCCCTGGCACCGCTAAAAGGATTGAATGATGGCAGAACAATACCAGAATCCTCAGTTAACCCCATGGGTCGACTTTCAGGCTTATATGGATCGGCAGAATTACCAAAATAATGTACAGAACGCACAGCAGAACAATGCTGGCTTTGGCGCCATGACGGGAAGACAAAACCATTACCCGCAGGTAGGGGCACAGGCCTCGCGCCCGGGACAGGTGATATATAATCCAGATGGTTCAGAATCTTCAGAGAAGTCATTCAGTGTTGGTATGGATTTTGGTACTGGTGGAGAGAAGACTGCACTATTGCGTAGTATCATGCCTAATGCCCAAGGCAATCTTCAGCAATACAGCCCAGCTGGAGCTTTAAACATGTTCCGTAATGGTACAAATCCTGCAATAGGTATGTTTGATAATCAATCTCAAGCAGACGCTGCTGCTCAGTTTAGATCTCAGAATGGTGGAAGAAATTTTGAGGAGAGACAGCGAAAAAGATTTGACCGTACAGAAATGCGTAACTGGCAGATGCGATAATGTTAGACATTGGTGGTGACGAAACCAAAGTTTCTAAGGCGGTTGAAGACTACCTCGTAGGTATCAGTTACAAGGTCGACCCCAATTACGTTCCAAGTGAGTTCGCATTAAATTACATTAACTTCATCAAGATGGTTAATGGCGATGCTGGCGAAGAACACATGACTCCAGTGATGCATTATCACATGTTGGATCAGGCCATTCATGGTGGACCTAACATTTGTAACATGTGCGCCCGTGGTACAGCTAAAACTACACTACTGGGTGAGTATCTCTTCCTGTACCTGGCGGTATATGGCGAGCTGCCTGAGTTTGGTAAAATCAATTTGGCTCTATACGTATCCGACTCCATTGAGAATGGTGTCAAGAACATGCGTAAGAATCTCGAGTACCGTTGGGAGAATTCAGATTTCCTTCGGAAGTACATCCCCAAGACCCGTTTCACCGATATCAGGTGGGAATTTACAAACATTGCCGGCACCACTTTCATTGTAAAAGGCTACGGCGCCAAAACCGGCGTCCGTGGTGCAAAAGAAATGGGCGTCCGGCCCCAGCTGGCCATTCTGGATGATCTGGTATCTGATGAAGATGCACGGTCTGACACAGTAATTGCTAGTATCGAAGATACTGTATATAAGGCGGTTGACTATGCATTACACCCTACCCACAACAAGATTATCTGGTCAGGCACACCATTTAACGCAAAAGATCCTCTGTACAAAGCCGTTGAATCCGGAGCTTGGGCAGTCAATGTCTACCCAATATGTGAAGCCTTTCCCGTCCCTGAAGAAGAATTCCTTAGTTGTTGGGGTGACCGGTTTACCTATCAGTACGTTCTAAAGCAATACAATAAGGCAATACTGTCCGGTAAAATTGATACGTTTAACCAAGAGCTTATGCTGCGGATCATGTCTGAAGAAGATCGGCTCATCCAGGATAATGAAATTGTGTGGTATAAAAGAGACAAGGTACTCACGAACAAGGATGCCTTCAACTTTTATATCACAACTGACTTTGCTACCTCAGATAAGTCTGCAGCTGACTTCTCAGTTATCTCTGTGTGGGCTTATAACAACAATGGTGACTGGTTATGGGTCGACGGGATCTGTAAGAAGCAGTTGATGGATAAAAATATCGATGATCTCTTCCGTTTGTGTCAGGAATATGGCCCACTTTCAGTTGGTGTGGAAATTACAGGTCAACAAAAGGGCTTTATCCGGTGGATTCAGACCCAGATGATGGAAAGGAATATCTTTTTCCCTCTTGCAGGTGAGAAGAATTCATCAGAACTTGGTTTAAGACCTAATACAAACAAACTTCAACGCTTCAACGTGATGGTTCCAATGTTCAAGTTGCATAAAATCTGGTTCCCGGAGGAATGTAAAACAGATCCCACCATGATTGAGGCGTTAGATGAGCTCACCAAGGCTGCCAAAGCCAAATTTAAAAGCAAACATGATGATTTTATTGATACAATCTCTATGTTGGGATCGATTCTGGCGTGGAAGCCCAGTCAGGTGACACCAAAGCCCACAGATGACGATAAATACTGGGAGGATTGGGCCTCTCCTGACGAACCTGAGGCCCTGGACCTGTACTTAGTATGAATTTATTGAATGTCTTCAAGGATTTAAGTTACGGGGAGTTGCGTAATAACTCAATTGGCAATCTCATTCCAGATGATAATGAATCTGAGCCAGATCCTAAAGACTATGCCCAAATTCTCTCACATCTTAATCGAGGTTTAGACCGGTTATATGGGCGATTCTTTCTGGCATCTCAGGAAATTTACATTCAACAGCAGGAAGCTGTTGAAACATACATATTAGATAGTCTATATGCCGAAAGTAATACAGCTTCTGTTATTCCCATAGAGGACAGATATATTGCTGATAGTGTGGCCAATCCGTTTCTTGATAATGTTCTCAAAATTGAAACTTGTTTTGATGAAGAAGGCAATCTGCTGTTTTTGAATGATGCAACTGAAGTATTATCCCTGTTTACTCCTACATTCAAATCGATTCAGATGCCATGGCCCAATGAGTTTAATGCGGTAGCTATACAGTACCGTGCGAAACACATACCGGTGGTGTGGACTGCAGGGATGGATGCAGAACTTGTTGAAGTGGCGGTACCTGACAGTTTATATGAAGCATTGTTGAATTTTATTGCTTATCGTGCATCACCTAAAATGGATGGTGGAGCTGAAGCAATGGCATACCTCGCACTTTATGAGCAAATCTGTAAACAAGTTGAGAAAGAGGGTCTGTATATACAGACTGAGCCTGGGAACTGGCGCTTTGATTGTCATGGTTGGGTCTGATAATGAGAAATTTACGTAATAAAAATGCTCCTCCTTTAGCTGGATTGGTTCAGAACTTTATAGATACTGCTTATGATGTTGTAAAAGCTGTATATGATAATCTGGACATTATTCTTGAAGTAGGTGCAGCGCTTGAAGCAGGTGATTTAGATAGTTTCCTTGCTGACACCGATATCGATACCCTTGCCAAACTAAATGCTATTGTTGCAGACGCCACATTAGGTAGTATAGAAACGCTTGCAACTGCTGCACAGGGTGCATTGGCTGATACAGCTATTCAAGGCCCATTTGCTACGCAAGGTGAGGCTGAGGCTGGTACCGATAATACGCATGCTATGACAGCTCTTAGAGTTGCTCAAGCAATTGCTGTACAAAGTAGCAGTAGACAGGATAAGTACGATGCCACCGTAGACCCAACGACTACGGATGACAGCGATGCCGGTTATAGTGCCGGTTCAGTCTGGATCAATGTAACTGATTCAGAATCCTTCCGTTGCGCTGACCCTTCGGTTGGTGCAGCGGTTTGGATTAAAACAACTCTTACAGCAGATGAACTGGCAACAGTAGCTTTGACAGGTAATTCAGATGATCTGACAGAAGGTGTCACCAAACTATTGATGACTACTTTAGAACGGTCACGTCTTGCTGCTATGGAAGATGCTGCAACAGCAGATCAAACTGGTGCTGAAATTAAAGTAGCATATGAAGCTGAAGCAAACACCAATGCTTTCACAGACACTGAACAAACAAAACTTGGTTTAATTGAAGATAATGCAACTGCAGATCAAACTAATACTGAAATAGCTACTGCATACAATACACAAACACCTGTAGTTTCTCAGGTAGATGCTGAAGCAGGTACATCTACTACAGCTGAACGTTGGACTCCTGAACGTGTATCACAAGCAATTGCTGCTTTAGCTGTTGGTGGTGGAGGAGTAACACCTGAAAATGTAGATCCAATTAATGTTACAGCTTTTTGGGATTTTAATACTGCAGCAGTAGGACAGGACTTAATTGATGAAGTTGGTGGTTATAAATATAAATGCAATAACGGTGATAATAAATTACCAGGAAAAATTGGTAATGGTGAAGAAGTTAATCCAACTGGTGGTAAAAATTATGAGTCAGCTGTTGGAAATACGCCAACAGGGGAAGTTGTTACAAGGGATATTGATGATAATCCTTGGTCACATACATTTTGGTGGGAACCTCTTAGTATTACAGCAAATGCACATATTGAAGGTCATTGGCATGAAGGTGGTCCTGTAGCTAATTTATATTGGCAAGTTGCTATAAATGCAGCTGGAAATGGTTTCCATTTTCGAGTAGGTAATGTAGCTGGAATAAAAGTTGCTGATACAGGAGATATTAGTCTTGTTGCTGATGGGACAATTTATTTTGTATCAATAACACATAATCCTGTTTTAGATATAATAACAATAGCTGTCAATGCAGCAACACCAAGTTCAACTGCAATTGTTGGAGGAAATAATGCTACAGGAGATCTTACTCGTGGATTAGGTAAACCATTAATTGGTGGTATTCATGGACATGGTGTTATGAGTTTATGTGCATATTATGACATTGCACTTACTACAGGACAAGAAGCTTATATTTTTAATTCTGATTTAGGTAGACTTTATACTGATTATTCTCAACCTTACGATGGCTCATCAAATACAAGTAAGAAGCTTACAGGCACAACCCACACTATTGATATTACGGATAATGGTTATGAGTTGATCTTCACAAATGCTGCAGCTATTGCTGTGACACTCCCTGATGGGTTACCTGAGGATTTCCATTGCGTCATCACTCAGACCACAGCAGCAGGTATCCCAACAGTTACCCCTGCCACAGATACTATTAATGGGGCTGGTACCGGTGTAGCTCCTTCAGCTCAGTGGGAGGGCATCCATATTGGCAAGTTCTCTGCTACTGAATGGATTGCGAAGGGAACCTGATGAGACTTGGATTAAATAGACAAGGAGTTATTTCTGGTGCTGGTGAAGCACCCTATGAAGTATCTGCTATTAAAGTAGAAACACCCAATAATTTAGGTGGCTTCCATCAAACTAATGGTAGTGGGGATTGGTTATCAGGTGTAAGTTTAAATGATGGATTTACATATCACTGTATGTTCAGAATGGGAGCGCATGCTAATAGTTATTCACAAGGGGTATTGCTTGCATTTGGAGAGTATTCTAGTTCTTTCATAATTAAACATAATACTTCGAGTTGGAATAGTTATCTGAATGTTTATATACGTGACACCAATGGTGTTTATGTATTAAACAGTGCTTGGAGCGCTGCAAATCCACAAGCAACTGCTAATTATTATGCTGGTATGACTATGAGCTGGAATCGAGCTACGGCTCAATTTGATTGGTGGTTTTCTTATCACGATAAAGCAGAATTAAGTAGATCTCAGGCAACCGCTGCTTCAACAAATTTTGTATTCCCTGCTGATATGTACATTCCTTTTCATGGTAGTGCCCTCGGCCTTGACAACACCCAGCCTTTTGGTTGGGGTGCCATTTTTCATGAATTTTTTGATAATCAATATGTTGATTTATCTGTAGCTGCAAATAGGCGCAAATTTTGTGGAGATCAAGCAGAATGGGGAGTTGTAAATCCTGGTGCAGATGGTTCAGGATTTCTTGGCACACAACCTCTCTTCTTTTCTCATAATGGAGATCCACGGGAAAATGTAGGGAGCCTTACTGTAGATCCTTACACAGCCAACAATCCTGTAGTTGCTGACACTTCTAATTTACCACCAGTGCTTGGATAATAAAGATTAACAATTAGATTTTTACAACATATTAATACATTATAGTATTTATATAAAAGGAGAATAGTATGAGTACACGTTACGTTGAAGCATTACCACCAGGATATATTTATGAAGCTGAAGATATTTTTGAGAAACCATTTGGTCAACATGGAAATGAAACAGTTTATTTTGGTGAAAAAGATGCACATCCACCCGAAGTAAATCCTATTGAAATATGTGTACGTATTGTTGGTGCATTACATGTTGTAAATTCAGGTGCTTTTACAGCCTCAGATAGTGCAAATATGGGCGGTGATAGAGAACTCATTTTTGCTAAACATCCATTTGCTCAACACGGTGATGAAGGAATTATTCAACGTAGAGTATTTCTTGATGGGTCATCTGATCGCAATGTTGATACTTATACCAGTGCAGACGGTACAGACCCTACACCACCCAGAGATTCAAATGGTAATGTAGCACCCAGGCATGCTGACTGGCATATACCTGCAGGACATATACGATACCTAACTCTCAGACGTATTAAAGAAAATCCTGATGGGACTTACTTTCCTTTTAAACTACAAAGTATTACTACTGCTCCAGACGCAGATCAGGCATTACCTCCTGCTCCAATAGAAGAAGGTGTTGTACTTGAAATGACTATAATGGGTGTTAAAGGACAGTTTATTCCATATTAAGTTAATGACTGAAAATCATAGGATAAGTAAATGACTCCAAGATTTGAATTAGACATGGAGCAAGGTGCAACCTTTAATTACACTTTTCATTGGTATGCCGGCGGGAAGTTCATGGCTCCAATTGAGGAGATCATTGTTGGGTATCCAACGCGTATTAAAGTAACAGCACACGGTCTTCCAACAATATCAGATACACCTGTAATCATTTCAGGTGTTGATGGTTGTGAGATTTTAAATAGTGAAGATCTTGGAATTGATGAAGCTATTTATGTAGATGCTGATCATTTTGATATGCCTCAAACTACTGTAGCTGATACTTGGATACCTGGTACAGGTGAAATTACATATCATAAGCCGTCTGATATCGTTGGATTTACTGCTCGTATGCATATACGAGAGAAATGGCACTCAAAAACATTTATTCATGAACTGACTACTGAAAATGGAGGCATCCTTTTAACAGTTGAAGATGCCAGTATTGAGTTAACTATTCTGCCTGTTGATACTGCATTATTTATATTTAACCAAGCTGTATATGATATTGAAATGATTTCAGCTGGTGGAGTAATTACCCGGGTTATTGAGGGCACAATTACAAATCATAAAGAGGTCACAAAATGATTTATTTAAGACCAACTCCTTCATCAAGACCAGTTAAATATACTGAGACTATTGAGAAGGCTGGTCTTGTTGTATCAGAAAAACATTCAATTGCTTTGTACACTTGCAAATCTGGAGCAAGACAAGGTCCAGTAGGGCCACCAGGTGAAGATGGAGAAGATCAAAATAGTTGGTATGATTGTATTATTGCTGCTGTAACAGATAACTCTTCACCCATAGCAGTGGGTAGATTGGTAGAAACGTGGAGAGCACCATATGCTTTAGATCTCACATTAGGGTATATACGTTGTAGTCTTATTGATGCACCAACTGGTGCTGATTTTATTGTTGATGTGCACATGAATGGAGCAACTTTATTTAGTACCTTTCTACACGTAGATGCTGGTACAAAAACTACTGTTGGATCAGCTACACCTGCAGTACTCAGTGTTTTATATATTCCTGATGATGCTGAATTTGAGGTGTATGTAACACAGATTGGAACAATCATTGCAGGAGTTGGTTTAAAAGTATCTATAACTGGAATTAAAACTACCTAATGGCTGCAATTTATATACCGCCTTGGCCTTTAGCGGAGATATATACAACAACACTTTATCCAGTAGAAGTTGTAGATTCATTAGGGGTATCTGTAGTTTTTGAAAGTGGTGCAATGGCAATATTACCAGCATCTGAAGTTGCTACTGGACTTGGTTTGGAAAATGGTAGTTACACACAATTGCGTTGGTTTTATACAGATGGACCTTATGACAGTGATGTTGCTACCAGCATAAGTTTACATGATGGATCCTATACACAATTAAGATGGTTTTATGAAGATGGGCCATACGATAGTGAGGTTGGAACTTCTATCGCATTAATAAGTGGTTCTTTAATTAATAAAATGGTGCATGCGGATACACCAGATGAAGAATTGCAATTATCAGCTGTAATATTGACATCTTGTTCAATGGATTTAATATGATTTATATACCTAAATACAAAGATATATATAGTAAAAACGATACACTTGGTATTGGTACACAAATACAAGGTGAATATCGAGTTACTCAACGTGGTGCAGATGGCCGTATTAAATACGAAACAGATTGGCTACCAAATACTATGTTGGATAATGGTTTGCAGCTTGCAAGATATAACTGGGGTGGTAATTGGTTATTGGAAATGCGATTAGGAGATTCTGATATTCCTGTAGATATTACTCAAACAGGATTGCAAGGTACTTATGCAGATAAAAGTGATAACGCAGCTGGCACATACGCATATGCCAATCAAGTTCCACCATATGAAAAAGTTACAATAAAAAGATTTACTTTTAATCCTGGAACAGCTACAGGAACGCATAAAGAATTTGTTATTGTTATGTCAACATTGGATCACACTAATGCATGTATACGTGTTGTATTAGACGCGCCTATTATAAAAGGGGCTAGTGATTCATTAGATATTGAACACCGTTTAACTCTATATTATGACCTTGTTGATAAAATAGGTGTTATTGATATCAGCGGTGTAGATTATGATTATGTATTACGCCATGGTCTTATTAAACATACTCCATATGGACATCCTGGTTCTTTAGCTCCTGCTTCAGGTGCGTATTGGTATGGTTGTAAAGTTGGAGCATCTGGTATTGGTACTATTGAAGAAGCTATACCTGGGCCTGAAACTGGTTCAGGAAATGCCGATAGTAATACTTTAACTGTTGGTGGTGTGCTAGGAACTTATTATGCGAATGCTGAATTGATTTGGGGAGTCACGAAAGCAAATGGCGATATTGGTGCAATAGGATTTTCTTTAGCAGCAGGTGGAAGTGGTTATACAGGTGCTGGTCCAACTTACGCTAAATGTAGTTTAGCTAAGGTATCAGATGGAACACCTTTAACTAAAGAATATACACATGAATTTAGAATAAATTTCCGTACATATCCACAAAGGTATGTCCCATGAGTATTATTCAAACTGTTGGTTTAGAATTTGGTATGAAAGGTTTCTTACGTTTGCGTACGCGTAATAAATTTAGTGGAAAAATTATACAAGATACTAACTGGTTTCCAAATACTATTTTGGACTCTGGACGTAATAATATGTCAGTAGAAGCCAACTGGTTACTCAGCTGTCAAGTTGGTACAGATGGTACAGCTCCAAGTCAATCAGACACAGCCTTATTAGGACATGTAGCAGGAACCAGTAATATTGTATCTGTTACATCTGGGAATGCACCAACTGCTCCTTATTACGGGTGGAAGCGATTAACATATCGCTTTGATGCAGGTACTGTAGCGGCTAATTTAAACGAAGCAGGTATTGGTTGGGGAGAAACAGGAAGTACGTTAATCTCCCGTGCCAGGATACTTGATCCTGTATTACAAATACCTACTACTATTACTCCATTAATTGATGAATTATTGGAAGTACTTTATGAAATTCAATATTACCCTCCATTAGTAGATGTTGTGTTACCACAAGTAACTTTGGATGGTGTGGTGTATGACACAATTACCAGAGCTTCAGGTGTAACAGATCCTACTTGGTCAGCAAGCATTGGTCTGAAAATAGGTGTTGTAACTGATTATCGTTATTGGGATGCTTGGGATGGTACTTTAGGTACAATTCTTCTTGCTCCAAATGGAAATTCTGCTGATTGTGATACATCAAATCAATATAATTCAAGCTATTCAAATAATTCATATGAACAACAAGTTAACTGTCCTGTTGGTTCACAAGGTTGGAATTTAGGTAGTGGAATACGTAGTGTACGTATTCGTACAACTGCAGGTGATTATCAAACGCAATTCACTGCAGCATCTGGTGGAGCTACAATACCCAAGTCAGTAGCGTATAACATGCTTATGTCTTGGAAATTAGCTTGGGTTGAAAAAGTATAATGGCAATTCCACAGGGTCGATTATCAACAGTAGTAGTAGAAGGTGAATATTTACCACCAGAAGGATTACGTAAACATCCTGTAACTACATTTGAGAAAGGTCCATTAGCTATTGAAGATACAACAAAAGGATTGTTGTATCAAAATTGGATGTTAACCTGGAATCCTAATAATGATGATTTCACAGTTACCCCTGAAGATACTGGGTCACCTGTTGTAATTTTAAATGTAGCTGATATTAAATTTGCTTCATTTACATTTGATCAATCAGCCAGAATAACTGTGTCATATAGTACTTCTGTATCTTCATATTTATATTGGTACGACACACAGGTCGCTCAAACTGTAACTACAGATCTTGGAGCAGATATTTTTAGTCCATGTATTTATTTAGATGATAAGCGTTCTACACAAAATGTTGTGAATGATATGCTGCTTTGGTACACACGTTCAGATGGAGCTGATAAATATAAACTATTTATGAAACGTCAAAGAGATCGTTTTGGTATAGAAACTGAAATGGCAGCAGATATGGAAGCTAATTTTATTGTTGCCTTGGGCATGACAGATGAACTTCGTATTCAATTACACTTGAAAAGTATATGACTTTAGGCCAAAAACAAGAAGCATTTTCCAGGGCAATACCTTTACTTTATTTGTATGCCCAGTATCATGGTTATCAAATACGTACAGGTGATGCTTTTCGTGATCCACGATTGCATGGTGAAATAGGTGAAAAAGAAGGTTATGGGCATAAAGATAGTTGTCATAAACTTAAATTAGCGATTGACTGTAATATCACTAAAAACGATTATTATTTACAAGGTGCTGCAGCAAAAGAAGCACATAATTTTTTACATGATTTCTGGGATATGTTAAATGGATCAAAACGTATTCCACATGATTTAAACCATTACAGTTTTGAACATCAAGGAATGAGGTAATGGCAATATCAACTGCAATGAAGAACACGCTTTATACCGTATTGGCAGCGGTGCTGATTAGTATACTTGGCGCCACAGCAACCGGGCTGGTCAAGGCACAGGCTGCGCTTAGTCAATTGTCAGTTAATACTAGCGCTTTGTCCATCAATACCCAAGCTATTAAGAATATCGGCACGGCCATGGAGCTGCGTGGCATTGACCGCATTATCGAAAGCAAGGAGCAGGAAATACGGGCCAATGAGGTCAAAATTGCCATCAACCCCGACAACATGGTGTTGATTGAGGTGTTGAATTCTCAAAGCGCCAAATTGGAAAAGGAAATTGAAGCGCAGAAAGCCATAAGGCTGTGCGTTACAGATCCCGTAAAAGAGGTGTGCAAATGAAATTCGTACTGGTTCATGGCTTTAACGTAAAGGATGGTGGCAGACATACAGTTGATATGCTGGCGCCATACATTATCAATGCGGGACATAAAGTAGATTTGGATGAAGGCGATTACGGCTTCTTCAATATCTGGATGGTTCGCTTTAGACGCTCCCGTACGCGACAGCGAGTACTCCACCGGTTGGCAAAAGCATTTGAGACAGCTGACGTGATTATTACACACAGTAATGGTGCAAATTTCACCACTCAAGCTCTGGATATGATGGAAAAGGAGTTCAACAATAAAGTCCTGATTATTCATATTAGTCCAGCATTGGATAGAGATACTGAAATACCGAATGCTGTAAAAAATCAGTTGGTATTATTCACACCTCATGACAAATATGTAAAATTATCCAGTTGGTTACTATTTCATCCTTGGGGCCGTATGGGCGCTAAAGGGTATAGTGGTAACGACAACCGCAACCTGAACATGGAAGTGAAGGCAGTTAAAGGACATTCCGCTTGGTTTAAACTCGAGCATGTAGCTCGAACCTGGAAACGCTGTACTACTTTTATCGAAGGATTCAAATGAGCTTACTAAAACTAAATATTTTAATGTTATTTCTCATGGCTTTAATGTTTGGCTGTGCTACTGGTGTATCCACTTATGAGTACACTCACATGGCTGATGGTTCTACACATGTGGAAGTTAAAAGCGCCAACGAAATTGAACAGATGGAAATGGGGATCAACCGCGAAACAGGTACTCTTGAAGTCAAAATTGGGGGTATGACCAAGAATAGCGACACTGTTGAAGTTGTTGGCAGTGTTGAAAGGATGATCCACGACGTATCAGCCATTGCCAAGCCCGGTAGTGGCGGATAGTGAACCGGGTTAACCGCCCACTGGTTCACATTGGGGGAGGGTACTCCTATTCCCTCCCCCTTTTTATTAGCTTATACTCTTGCGGACTGTTACAAGGATAATCCATGGCTGAATCAACCAACAATTTGTTAGAAATGGTACAACCACCGATAAAACTAACTGATTGGAAAAATGAGCCCCAAGTCTCTGACTTGAAAAAAGATTTGCAAGAGGCTACGAATCACCATGATACGCATGTAAGTAAAGTCCGTACATGGTTGGATAATCTGAATGTAGTAGGTACGGCTAAAGTAGCGAAGGTTAAAGGGCGTTCTACAATTGTTCCAAAGCTTATACGTAAACAAGCTGAATGGCGTTATGCAGCTTTATCAGAAACTTTTTTAAGTAACGAGGATTTGTATCAGACAGATCCAGTTACATTCGAAGATAAAGAAGCTGCAGTTCAAAATGGTTTAATTCTTAATAATCAATTCAATACCAAATTAGATAAAGTCAACTTCATTGATGAGTATGTACGTACTGCAGTGGATGAAGGGACAATTATTGTAAGAACAGGTTGGGACTTCGAAGAAGAAGAAGTAGAAGTTCCTAATATGGTGCCACAAGCAATTACTGATCCGCAGCAGCTACAACAGTTGGAAGAAGCCATGATGGCTATCCAACAGAACCCAGAGGTAGCTGCAGAAATGCCTCCTGAGCTTTTAGAAATCATCCAAACAACTGCAGAGATGGGAACGCCTGCCATGATGGTGCAAGACGGCACTAAAATGGAAATGCAGACGACTAAGAACCAACCTACAGTGTATGTATGTGACTATCGTGCAGTCATTATGGATCCGAGCTGTAAGGGGATAGTTAAGAAGGCTGGTTTTGTTATTTATACCTTTGATACCAGTCTCAGCGATTTGAAGAAAGATGGAGATAAGTACAAGAACCTGGAACATATCCAGATTGAGACTAATGCGATCAGTGCAGTATCTGATGTATCAAACGCAGAAGATACTTCATTCAATTATCAAGATAAACCCCGAAAAAAATTTATTGCGTATGAATACTGGGGTTATTGGGATATTAATGGCACTGGCATTGTTGAGCCTTTCGTAGCTACTTGGGTAGGGGATGTAATGATCAGGATGGAGAAATCTCCATTCCCGAAATCTGAAGGCCTCCCTTTCACCCTTATTCAATATCTTCCAAAACGAAAAGAAGTCTACGGTGAGCCCGACGGTGAGCTCTTGGAAGATAACCAGAAGATCTCTGGTGCTGTAACTCGAGGCATGATGGATATTATGGGCCGGGCAGCAGCCGGCCAGAAAGGGTATAGGAAAGACGCTCTTGACGTAACTAATCGAAGGAAGTTTGAAGCAGGTAAGGACTACATGTACAACGCTCATGTTGATCCAAATACTGCTTTTTATGATCACGTATACCCAGAAATACCTCAGTCAGCTCAATTTATCCTCCAATTACAAAACATGGAAGCCGAATCTCTCAGTGGTGTTAAAGCTTTCCATGGTGGAATTTCAGGTGAAGGACTTGGTAAATCCGCAACAGCGGCGCGGAGCGCGCTGGACGCGGCTTCTAAGAGAGAATTAGGTATTCTTAGACGTCTTGCAGACGGTATTATTGATATTGGTCGTAAAATCATGGCAATGAATGCCATCTTCCTCTCAGAAGAAGAGGTTGTACGGATTACTAATGAAGAATTTATCATTGTTAACCGAGATGACCTGGCAGGTGAGATAGATATACGACTACAAATCAGCACAGTAGAGACTGATAATGCTAAAGCTGAAGAATTAGCCTTTATGTTACAGACAATGGGCAATACAATGCCTCCTGAGATGTCTCAGATGGTGTTGGCTGATATTGCACGGCTTAGAAAGATGCCTGAGCTGGCTAATAACATTAAAAACTTCCAGCCACAGCCTGATCCTTTTGAAGAAGAAATGAAACAGCTGGAATTACAACAGAAGCAAGCAGATATTGAGAAAACTAAGTCAGAAGCTGCAGAAAACATGGCTGAAGCTGAACTTGACTTGGCCTCAGCTAAAGCGAAGAGGGCTGATGCTGATAGAACTGATCAAGAATTTGTTAATGATGAGGATGGCTTAACTCATGCTCGTGATATTGACAAAATGGGCGCACAAGCGGAAGCTAATGCTCAACTGGAAGCTGTGAAAGCAGCGCTTAACCCCAAAGATGGCAATTCAACAAAGAAGAGCTGAACCCCTCTAATCTCGGAGTAAGACATGAACGAAGTAGAACAGAATTTACAAGAAATTGAAGTCCACGTAGATGAGTTAACAAAACTTGTAAAGCAAGCTGAAGCTTTACAAAGATTGCATGATAATGCAGACTTTAAAGCAGTTATCCTAAGTGGCTATTTTGAAAAGGAATCACAAAGATCTGTTATGTTGAAATCTGACATTAATTTCCAAGGTGCAGATAACCAGAAACAAATTGATGACATCATCACTGGTATTGGCATGCTCGGTCAGTATTTCCATAAGATCTTTACACTGGGTGAACAGGCTGATCGAGACTTGACGGCTGATGCACATACCCGGGAAGAGCTGCTACAAGAGCAGTTAACAGACAACTCTGATTTGGTGAACTAAAATGCCAGATGAAAACAAACAAGAGGAACAAAAGGAGATCAATCTGGCAGAGATGTCAGATGATCAAATCGATAACATTGATTACACGACTTTAGGTGAAGAACCTGAAGCACAACAATCATCCCCAGAGAACGACCTTGGTGTCGACCTGGGCACAGCTGCAGCTGAGGATGCAAACGAAGGCAACGATGAAGAAGGAACAGGTGGTGCTGCTTCTTCAGACGACCCGGGTGATGCAGATCAAGGTAGTGCAGCTTCCACCTCACCGGAAGGTGATACTGGCAAAGGCAATGTAAACTATTTTCCAGAACAACAGGACCCGGCCCCTGACGCTCACCAAGCTTCAGATAAGGACGATACTGATTCTAGGAAAGCAGAAGCGCAACCCGCGACAGTAGAACCCAAAGATGAGTTAGCCAAGATATACGCACCGTTTAAAGCAGCAAACCGGACTATTTCGGTCAATACTGCTGATGACGTACGCTCGTTGATGCAGAAAGGCGTCGACTATGCTCGCAAGATGCAAGATATGAAACCGTATATGCGGGTGCTTAAGACTTTGGAAACAAACGGCCTTCTTGATGAAGCGAAGGTCAACTTCTTGATAGATCTGGATAAGAAAGACCCAGCTGCTATTAAGAAATTCCTCAAGGATAGTGAAATTGATCCAATGGACCTGGATCTTGAGGACGATACCAATGACTACAAACCTACTGACCACATGGTTGGTGATAAAGAGATCGCATTAAATGAGGTCTTGGACACAATCAGAGAAACGGAGACTTTTGGCCGTACTGTGAATGTCATCACTAAAGAATGGGACAGTAAGAGTAGACAAGTATTGATGGATGAACCGGAGCACATAACTTTCATTAACGATCACATTAACAATGGTGTCTTTGACCAAATCATGGATGTTGTTGAGAATGAGAGGTTATTGGGACGTGTGCCTCCCGGCCTGTCTACCCTGGATGCGTATAAAGCAGTCGGTAGTGCAATGGACAAAGCGGGAGCGTTTAAGCCCACTGGTTCAACATTGACCGACAGTGGCACCGGCCAGGACAAGCAGGATTCTGGATCAGAATCTGAAGCGGAGATAAAAGCCCGCAAAAAAGCTGCAAGTTCCACTACTGGAAGTGCCGGCGCAGAGAAGCAGAAAATTGATTTAAGTCAGCTTGATGATGAAGCTGTCGAAAAACTCAATTATGCGGACCTGTAACCTTTAACGTAACAGGAGAGCCAAAATGGCCACCTTTGAAAACCCACATGCTTATAATGATCCACATACAACCCCATCGACAGTGGGGTCCCAAATTCGCATCGACTACTTCTACCGAAAAGCGTTAGTAGAAGCTGCGAAAGAGATGTACTTTGGCCAGATGGCCAATGTTCGAGCCATGCCTAAAAACATGGGTAAAACCATTAAACAGTACCACTACATGCCAATCCTTGATGATCGCAATATTAATGATCAGGGCATTGACGCTGGTGGTGTTTCCACTATTGCAGCTTTTGTTGCAGATACGACCATTGTTAAATCAACGGTTGAGTGGATTGCCCCGTCTACCGAAGGTGGTCTTGCGTACTACTTCGAAGGTATGGCGACTGGCGCCGATCACGCAACAGCTCTTGCTCTTGCATTGGTTGAAGCCAAGGGTAAAGCCTGGGCGTGGTCCATTCAGATGGGCTTTGTAGCTCCTGCTACTGTTGACTATGCTGCTTCCGTTGTTATTTTGGACGGTGCTGGTTGGACTACTAATGAGATCAGCTTCTCTGGAGAAGGCACCGTTAATTACGGCAACCTGTATGGCTCCAGTAAAGATGTCGGTACGATTGCTTCGAAAATCCCAGCTCTGTCTGAGTTTGGTGGACGTGTAAATCGTGTTGGTATGAAGCGTATTGAACTCCAGGGTACTATTGAGAAGTTCGGTTTCTTTGACGAATACACTCAGGAGTCAATGGACTTTGATTCAGATCCTGAATTGCTGATGCATATCACTGGGGAGTCTGTGAAGGCTGCTAATGAAATCACTGAAGATCAGTTGCAAATTGATCTATTGAATGGTGCTGGTACCGTTCGTTATGCAGGTGATGCAACCAGTACAGCAACTCTGAATGGTTCTACCGCTGCTGGTGACCTGGAAGATGTGGTTGTTTACGATGATCTCGTAAAACTGTCCATTGAGTTGGATAACAACCGTACGCCTAAGAACACCAAGGTGATCACTGATTCTCGTATGATCGATACCAAAGTTGTTAACGCAGCTCGGTATGCCTATATCGGTTCTGAACTGATTCCGGCGCTCATGCGTATGACTGATTACCACGGTGAGAAAGCGTATCTGCCAGTTGCTCAGTATGGTGCTGCTACTACGCTTGCTCGTGGTGAGCAGGGTGCTGTTGGTGACTTCCGCTTCATCGTAGTTCCTGAGATGATGCATTGGGAAGCTGCTGGCGCAGCTGTTGTTGATACTGCTGATGAGATCTGTAATTGGTCTGTAACTGAAGCTGGTGTTAACGCAGTAAATGTATATCCGATCCTGGTTGTAGGTGACGGGTCCTTCACGACTATTGGTTTCCAGACCGATGGTAAGACCGTGAAGTTCAAGATCACTCACAAGAAGCCTGGTAAGGATGTTGCTGATCGTCATGATCCGTACGGCGAGATTGGATTCTATTCAATCAAGTGGTACTACGGCTTCATGTTGCTG
>Ga0164313_10000470_pt1 | contig 32422 bp, 27 predicted proteins | sample GuaBasSedimGuay4_FD_113735 | JGI IMG/M metagenome (GOLD analysis project Ga0164313, IMG submission 113735) | Subseafloor sediment microbial communities from Guaymas Basin, Gulf of California, Mexico - Guay4, Core 4569-4, 0-3 cm | ecosystem: Environmental > Aquatic > Marine > Hydrothermal vents...
AAAATTGCCGAAGTTGGCCTTCGTTGTCTTTCCGTGTTTTATATGCTTACTCATGTTGAAAATCGGTTTTTCCGCCGGTTTTTGAAATCAGCCTTATTTCCCTTATCAAAATATTGTGTGACAGAGCCTTACACATATCATATACGGTTAATGCTGCAATCGTAGCCCCCGTGAGAGCTTCCATTTCCACACCTGTTTTTGCTTCGATTGAAGCTTCCGATTCGATGATAACCTCATTTCCTTTTTCAATATGGATGCGTATGTCCGTGTATTCGATGGGAAGTGGATGACAAAGAGGTATCAACTCACCGGTCTTTTTCGACGCCATTACACCTGCTATAATTGCAGTCTGGAATACGCTGCCTTTGGCTGTATGGATGTCGCCTTCAGTAAAATTTTCAATTACCTGTTCAGGCAATACGACAACTGCCCTGGCAATTGCTTTTCTCATTGTGACTCGCTTCTTTCCGACATCCACCATACGTGGCTTGCCCTCAGAATCCAGATGGCTGAATGTATTCATATTCTGATTATTTTGTTTCAAATTTATCACCTGATAAATTTAAGCATCTTCGGTAAAAATAATGAAATCATTTTTAGATACGATAATCGGATCTCGAATTTGCAATTTCTTACATAGATTTTATTTATTTTTATGAATTATCAGGTTAAAACACCTTATTTTGATGCAATATTCCAAATTTCAGTTATGGTAGATGTAAAAACAGCCGAAGATATTATTCAATCCACAGAATTGGACTTGTCTTCAGTAACAGTTCCGCTCAGTAGGGCTATAGGTCGGGTATTGAGGGAAGATTTAATGGCAGACCAGGATTTTCCTCCTTTTGATCGTGTAATGATGGATGGCATTGCGATCAGGTTAGAAGATTTTGAGCGAGGTGTCCGTACTTATTCTATTACTGGAGTGCAGGCTGCCGGTATGCCGCCTCAAGCCCTGGAGAGTGCAGATAATTGTCTTGAGGTTATGACAGGAAGTGTGCTTCCTCCCGGTTCTGATACCGTAATACCATATGAAGAAGTGAACATAGACCGGGATAAAAAAGAGGCTATTGTCTCTGAAATCAGAACAAGAAAGGGAAAAAATATTCAATCTCAGGGCAGTGATAAGAAAAAGGGTGATTTGCTGGTTGGCCGGGGTATTAAACTGTCAGGTCCTGAGATAGGCCTTGCCGCTTCCATTGGAAAGGCTGATTTATTAGTGACAAAAAATCCAAGGGTAGCCATAATATCTACTGGCAACGAATTGGTGGATATTACAGAGAAACCCTTATCATATCAGCTTAGAAGATCAAATGTGTATGCTATTAGGGCAGATCTTACCGGTCTTGGCATTAAGTCTTCCATATTTCATTTGGCAGACGAAAAAGAACAACTATTGACAAAATTGAAGGAGATACTCCAAAATCATGATGTGTTGTTGCTTAGTGGTGGAGTGTCAAAAGGTATGTTTGACTTTGTCCCGGAAGTTTTAGAACAGCTTGGGGTTGAAAAATTATTTCACAGGGTAAATCAAAAGCCAGGTAAACCTTTTTGGTTTGGCAGGCATACGGATGGACAAGTTGTATTTGCTTTTCCGGGGAATCCGGTTTCTACTTTTGTATGTTTTCATCGATATTTTGTACCATGGGTTTGGAAATCACTTGGTTTACAGGTTAAAAAGGAAGTAAGGGCAATTCTTTCTGAAGACTATTCATTTGGTTCAAATCGAACATATTTTTTGCAGGTTCGCACATTCTTTAGCTCTACAGGACAGTTGATGGCTGAACCCCATGCGGGTGGAGGATCAGGCGATCATGCCAATTTGAATATAAGTGATGGTTTTCTTGAACTTCAGGGTGACGGGGATACTTTTAAAAAAGGAGAAGTATTCCATTTGATCCCATTTAGATAAGAGTATATGGTATTTTTAACAGTCATGATCTAATTTAATCAATATATAAAATGGATGTACGTGTGCGGTTTTTAGGTGCTGATGGAACAGTTACAGGTTCAAGGCATATGATAGAGGTAGATAACTTTAAGGTTTTAGTTGATTGCGGGATGTTTCAGGGGCTAAAGGAGTTACGGTTGAAAAATCGTGAACCATTTCCTGTAGACCCAGCTGAGATTGATGCGGTTGTAATTACCCATGCACACATAGACCACACAGGTTATTTACCTAAACTTGTGAAAGAAGGTTTTTCGGGCTCTATTTACACTACTGATGCTACCCTGGATTTAATGAAGATTATGCTGATGGATTCAGCTAAGCTTCAGGAGGAAGAGGCCAGATGGGCAAAGAAAAAGGGCTATTCCAAACATGAGAAACCAGAGCCATTATATGATACCGATGATGCTGAAAAAGTATTTCCACTTGTAAAAAGTTGTGATTACGGTTGTGAACAGAAAATCCATCCACGCATAATTGTTAAGTTCCGGAATGCCGGCCATATCCTGGGTGCGGCTACGGTGGAATTGTTGATTCAGGGAACAAATGAAACAAAGCGATTCGTATTTTCCGGAGACCTCGGAAGATATAAGGATCCAATGCTTTTTCCACCGGAACCAGTATATCAGACAGATGTTTTATTCATTGAATCTACTTATGGAAACAGAGAAAATCCTGTCGACCATCCATTGGATCAGTTTGCAGGTGTGGTCAACCGGGCTATGGAAAGAGAAGGATGTTTGTTGATACCGGCATTTTCTGTCGGGCGTACACAATTGTTGATGTATTATATGAAAACATTAATTGAATCGGGTCGCATACCCGATATACCCGTTTATGTAGATAGTCCAATGGCCATAAACGTGACTGAAATTCATCGGAAACATTTCGATTATCATAAGTTTGATGAGTTTGACTTGAAAGAAAAGCATTCTGTTTTCGATTTTAAGAATATTCAATATAAACGCAGCCAGTCTGAGTCGATGCAATTGAATTCAATACAGAAAGATGCTATTATAATTTCTGCCAGTGGTATGTGTACCGGGGGGCGTATATTGCATCATCTTTACAATCGGTTAGGTCGTGAGAATGATTCAATTTTGTTTGTAGGGTATCAGGCAGAGGGCACACGGGGCAGGAGAATCGTCGATGGTGAACCTATGGTAAAGATGCTGGGATACGAAGTTCCTGTGTTATGTCATGTAGAGCATGTCGATGGTTTGTCAGCACATGCAGATAAAACGGATTTGCTTACGTGGTTGGGTAATTTTAGGGAATCCCCCGAATTTACCTTTGTTGTGCATGGAGAGAAACCTGTCAGCATTGAATTTGCACAGACTCTCCGTGATAAATTCGGATGGAACACAATGGTCCCTGAATATGAAGAATTTAAAGAATTGTTTACCGGAGTATGATTTTTCTTATGTTATAACCACTAAGACCTCTCTAAAATGAGCACATCAGTTAAGCGAATTTTAAAAGTTACCGGATTAGTATTAGTGTCTCTTATACTCATCTTGTATTTCTTTGCAGTTGACGATTTTCTGGAATACATGGTCAAGCAACGTTTGCACTCCTACATTAATAATACACCTGACAGGCTGTATGATATCAGTTATGAAACTTTGGATATTTCACTTGCCGACAGAGCTGTTAGGGCGGGTAAAATAAGTGTCTTGCCACGGAAACAGGCAATTGACAGTATGAGAAACGATCATTTGTCCATGCTTATGTCAGTGGAGGTCGATAGTTTTTATTTCGATGGATTGGGATTGTTTAAATTGCTGGTTCTTAATAAATTAGAAATTAATGAAGTCGTCGCCAGCAGGCCGGTTGTTAAATACTATTTTAACCGGGAAGCCAAAACTCCTCCACAAGAAGGTAAGGTTGTTGATAATGTGTTTAGCGATAAGTTAAAGCATGCATTTCTCCATCGTTTTAAAGTGGATAATGGGCAATATTATGCTATTCGGTTGCCGATAGAGGATAGTGTTTACTTTAGAATGGATTCATCGAGTTTGCTCATCGATGAAATATCTATTGACCCATCTCAGAAAAATCCGTTTAAGATGGTTGTTTTTGATTCGCTACAGTTTATTTCAGGAAGGTTTTATGGAGGTTTTGTAGAAAATTACAGGATTGATGCACGTTCAATAGAGGTTAGTACAAAACGAAAACTTCTGAGAATTGATAGTTTAGTTTTCAGGCCAAAACATTTTAGCATGGCAGATACAAGCGTTCAATTTGGGCATGATATTTTTATGATTAATACAGATGCTATTGAGTTTAAAGGGTTGGATTTTAAGGAGGCCAAAGGGAATAATGACATCTATATAAGAAATATTAATATCAATAAGCCGGATTTCAAAGTATCTACTGATAAGCGTTTGCCTAAAAATATGGATAGAAAACCTCTGTTTGGAGAAATGCTCAGAAAAATCAATGTGCCCTTTGGTGTCGATACTTTAGAGATCACAGATGGCAGGGTGCTTTACCATGAAACGGTAGGTGGACAGAAACCACCTTTGAATATGCTTTTTACAGAAGTAGATCTTATGGGTGTTAATATAACGAATGACTCTATCCTGTTGTCAGAAAACCCGGAAATGAAATTGAATATACGAGCAAAATTCCTTGATGCCGGTGATTTAAGTCTTTATGTAGAGGTTCCGGTGCTAAGTGAGAAAGACAAAATGAAAGTCAGGGCAAAACTTGGACCGATGTCATTTAAACCGGTGAGCGAGATGCTTGAAGGCCCATTGCAAGTACGTTTTTTATCGGGAAAGATCAATAGTATGGAAACAGAATTTATTGCAGACACAAAACATTCATCCGGTCATTTATATCTTGATTATTCGGATATGAAAATTCAAATATTCAAGGAAAAAATGACTACTCAAGGTGAAAAGGAAAAGGAAAAGTGGTTTCTAAATGCCATAGTTAACACAGTGGTTAAGACCAACAATCATAAAGATGATATTAATTTTGCCTCAGGATTGATTGAATATGACCGTCCCGAGGACATTGGTGTTCCGGGATATGTTTTTCAAAGTTTAAAGGAAGGTTTGCTTACTACAATGATGCCGGAAAAGCGGCATGCTGATGAAGCGAAAGAAAAGAAAAAGGAAATATCAGAAGAAAAAAAGGAGCAAAAACAAGTTGAAAAGGAAGAACAAGCTGAAGAAAAAGTTAGTGAAAAAGAAAAGAAAAAGGAAAAGAGGAAAAGTGAAAAGAAAGCCAAAAAAAAATGATAGAATGAGACAATGAGATAATGATGAAATTAAATAGCAAATAATAAATAGTAAATAATAAATATATATGACCGATATTCAAATTGCCCATTCAGTTCAACCATTACATATAAGGGAAGTCGCACGTAAAATTGATATCCCTGAAGACGAACTTGAGTATTATGGAAAAGACAAAGCCAAGATCCCATTATCCAATATTTCGGAAGAAAAAGTTGGTAATTCAAATTTGATCCTTGTTACGGCTATTACGCCAACACCTGCCGGTGAAGGCAAAACAACTGTATCCATCGGTCTGACAGACGGTCTGAGTAAAATTGGTAAAAATGCTGTGGTTGTTTTGCGTGAGCCATCCCTTGGTCCGGTTTTCGGAATCAAAGGGGGGGCAGCCGGTGGGGGATGGTCACAGGTGATCCCAATGGAAGATATAAACCTTCATTTTACGGGGGATTTTTCTGCAATTGAGAAGGCCAATAATCTATTGTCGGCTCTCATTGATAATAATTACCAAAGTAAGACAAGAAATCTAAGAATCGATCCAAGGACGGTACTGTGGAAACGTGCAATGGACATGAATGATCGTTCATTGCGAGACATTGTGGCGGCACTTGGAGGCAAGACCGGAGGAATACCTCATGAAACGGGTTTCAATATTACGGCTGCTTCGGAAGTGATGGCTATTTTGTGCCTGAGTCGCGATCTGGAAGACCTTAAGGAACGATTGGGAAATATTTATGTAGGGGATACGTTTGAAGGCCAACCGATATTTGCACGAGATCTGCATGCACAGGGCCCTATGGCTACATTAATGAAAGATGCGATTAAGCCGAATCTGGTTCAGACTCTTGAGGGGAATCCTGCGATATTGCACGGAGGCCCATTTGCCAATATTGCGCAGGGGACAAATTCTGTTATTGCTACAAAGATGGGTATGTCTCATGCTGATTATGTAGTAACTGAAGCTGGATTTGGTGCGGATTTGGGCGCTGAAAAATTCTTTAATATTAAATGCCGGGAGGCAAATATTTCACCAAAAGCAGTTGTTTTGGTAGCAACAATACGGGCATTAAAATACCATGGTGGAAGGTTACTAAGAGAACTTCAGGAGGAGGATGCATATGCTGTAGGAGCCGGCATTAGTAATCTGGAAAAGCATATAGAAACCATTAATAGCTTCGGCTTGCCTGTTGTGGTGGCACTTAATCGTTTTGCGACAGATACTGATGAAGAAGTTAGTGTGGTTCGGGAGGCATGTAATCGTCTCAATGTTTACTTTGAGGCAACAGAAGGATTTGCCAAAGGGAGTAGGGGTACCACTGCATTGGCTGAAAAAGTTGTGAAGGCAGTATCGGAGTGCGACTGTATTTTTAAACCAACCTATGATCTTGACGATCCGGTTCGAACGAAGATTAAAAATGTTTGTAATACGGTTTATGGAGCAAAACATGTTATTTTTGCTAATAAGGCAAAAAGGCAGTTAAGGCATTTCGAAGAGTTGGGTTATGGCAAGTTTCCTATTTGCATTGCCAAAACGCAGAAATCACTTTCTGATGATGAAAAGCTACTTGGCCGGCCTGAAAATTTTGATATTAATATCAGAGAGTTTGAGTTGGCAGCCGGAGCCGGATTTCTGATCCCAATCGCAGGCAAAATCCTCAGAATGCCAGGTTTGCCTGCTATACCCGCAGCAGAAAATATTGATATAGATGCAGATGGAAATATAACCGGCTTGAGTTAAATGATATAGCAGGATTAGTTATATCAGTATCACCTTTAACTAGTGTAAATTTCTTATATTTGCATCCCGATAGTATAAATTTTAACCTTAAATGTTAAGAATGAAATCAATAGTTTTAACTGGCATTAGGCAGATGGAAATAGTAGAGGTGCCCAAGCCGAAGATTGAGAAAGATACAGATGTACTTATCAAAATGGAGCGTGTGGGAGTATGTGGCTCGGATATTCATTATTATGTGTCGGGAAAAATTGGCAGTCAGGTAGTTAAGTATCCATATGCTGTAGGGCATGAAGGTGGAGGTGTAGTTGTTGAGATTGGAAGTGCGGTCACAAGGGTGAAGTCTGGTGATTCGATAGCTATTGAGCCGGCCATGCCATGCTGGGAATGTGACCAGTGCAAGGCGGGCAGATCTCATACTTGTCGAAATCTGAAATTTTTAGGTACTCCCGGGCAGGCTGACGGATGTCTGGCTGAGTATATTGTTATGCCGGAAACGAGTTGTTTTCCACTTAGTGATGGTATGACCCCGGAGGATGGTGCTTTGTCTGAACCACTGGCTATAGGTGCATACGCTGTGATGGAATCAATTCCGATGAAAGGCGCCAAAGTGGGTATTTTAGGTTTTGGCCCCATCGGTATGAGTGTTTTGCTTCCGGCGATTGCCAAAGGAGCAGAAGCCGTTTATGTTACTGATAAGCTTGATGGAAGGTTGGCATTGGCTGACAAACATGGAGCAGCATGGATAGGTAATCCAGATAATGAGGATGTGGTGAAGGAAATCAAGGAGAGGGAACCTTTGTTACTGGATGTGGTTTTTGAATGCTGTGGTCAGCAAGATGCTATTGACAATGCTATTGATATGTTAAAGCCGGGTGGTAAGCTTATGATTATAGGCATTCCGGAGTTTGATAATTGGTCGTTTCGTGTAGACGAACTCCGGCATAAGGAAATAACTATTTTTAATGTGCGCCGGCAAAATGAAGCATTAGTGCCAACACTAAAAATGATGAGCGATAATGTAATTGACGCCAGTAAGATGATTACACACCGTTTTCCGTTTGACCGAACTAAAGAGGCTTTTGATCTGGTTGCTGCTTATGATGATGGTGTGATGAAGGCAATGATCGAGTTTAATTAGGTCTGTCCATAATGTCCGCTCTCGGCGTTACGCTCGTCGAAAAAATGCTCGATTACACCAGTAAACTCCGCTTTTTTCAACTTCGCAAGCCTTGATATCGAACATTCTGATCCAGACCCTGAGTTTATAGACAGACCCTAACTATGTCTGTCCATAATGTCCGATTTCTGCCCCGAGTAATGTGGAGCAAGCTGTTACGCTCGTCTTTAAAACAGTCATCCCGAGCACTCGGGACTCCTGATTTTAAAGACTTCACAAGCCTTGAACTCGAACATTCTGAATTAGACCTTAGCCTCATTACCGCTATAATTGTTTCAAGGAATGGTTCTTGATTTTTCTAGTTTTTAATTAATACCAGAGCAATTTTATTCCAGTCGGCGGCGGCATTGATGACCCGTCTGAAATCTTCAAATTTTTCTTTCGGATAGTATATTTTTTTATAATACTCTTCTATTTTAATTTGTAGTTTGTTCCCTTCAAGACGGTAAGTGGATGTGAAACTATAAACGCGATTTCCTTCGTCTTTTGCATAGATATTCATGTTTAAATCATCGGGATTTTTTATGGTATAACCCTTTGGGATCAACAGGGTTATTTCGCGAATATAATCACGGTTAAAATCGTTTTCTACACGGCAGGTTCTTTCTTCTTTTTGATAAAGTTCGGTTTGAGGCCCGATCATATCGCCAATTTTTATAATGTAACGATGGCCTGCATTTTCAATCAAGGATGCCGATTTAAATGTGGAATTAATAGTAAATGGCTTTTGGTTGTTTTCGTAATTTAATGCTGTGTTTTCTACTGACAGTTGTGAGATTTCAGCATCTTGTCCTATAAATTTCACAAGATTTTCTAATAGTTCAGTTTTTTTATCCTTTTCAAGTAATGGGTAAAAGCCCCTGAAAAATACCGCTTCATATCCGGAATAACTATGTGACATAGTAATATCTGAGTTCGATATATCGTTTGCTATTTTTATAGTAAGGTTGAGCGTGCTAATATTTTGCTCATAGGGTAGGGCAGGTATGATACGTATTTCTCCGATTGCGGTTTCAAAATCCCGTATCTGAACGCGTTTTATAAAAAGACCCTGTGTTGCAGTATATTTGGCAGGTATTATTCCCAGGCGGTATTCCATAAAATATGGTGCCATATACAGTCCGGTTTTTGGAAAGAAAAAAAAGTAATCATCAAGATAGCTCCATGTGTCCAAAGAGCCATCAAATAGCACTTTGTCCCGGCCGATGGTTATCACCAGCTCATGATCAATATTTAATTGATCAAATAAGGCAGAATATAGTTTTGTAAGCCCCCTTTCGTTGCCATATTTATTTCTAATGATTTCATTGATGTTCTCTACCACCTCAGGACTACCTTCTTGAACATAGAATCCGGTTTTAATATGTTCTTCTATTTGAATAATTTTATCTTTGTCTGAAGCATTTTTATCAATTTGTATTTTCTTTATCAGTTTATTCACGTTTTTACGGCTTTCCTTATCAAAGTGATACATTGAATGGTAGATGCGTTTGGAAACATCAGCCCAGGTAAATAACCTGCCATCTCCTTTGATGCTATTATAAGCGAGTTTAAATTCGATTCGCATTTTCCTGTTTGAGGGTTGGGAAAATTTTTCATCATGCAATGCCGGAATATCATGCATCGCAACTTTATAGATCCGGAGGGTGTCATTTTCTTTTATGATTTCAACAGGGTGGAAACCATTGTAACTTTTAATTGCAAATTTCAGGTTACCGGGTAAAGACAGATTAAAAGATGCATCTTTCAAGGGCATGTTATATTGGAAAAATTCGCGGATAAAATACCTGGCGTGCGATTTGATAGTATAATAATATTCTATCTCACTTCCTTTTTCTACTCCATCTATAGCAAATATTCTGTATCCTGAGCCTTCTTCATCCTTAATTTCTCTGATATTGTTTTGATCCAATCCCACCACCTGACCGTCAGGTTGAATGGCACGCGCTTTCAGGTGTATAATATTTCCGGCATCACCGGTGCTGATGTAGATCTTGTTGTTTTCATGAATCGCCTGATCGTTATTTACACGGATTATTTTATGACGGGTCACATACATAAATTGTTCTCTATCATCCCCTTCATAAACGTATTGATATCCGAGATGATATTTGAGCAATATAACAGGCAGGTCTTTTTCTACATCATTCAACTCAATTCTGGAGCGGTTTTCATCCCAGTGGTAAGGTTTGAAATCATCACCTGCAACCAGTAAGTTGGGAAAAGAAAGAATTAGTGCGAAAAACAGATATATAATTGGCTTAAACGATCTCATATTATTTACTGGTAGTTTTACTTTGAAATACTTTTCGCCTTCCTGAAGGATGGATATTTATTGATTTTGTTTTAGGATCAACACATCTCTGTAAGCTGCACTCAGTTGTTTTATTGCATCATTCCAGGCATCAAAACTATCATGATCCAGCATGAGATAGTTGACATAAAAATATTTCTTTACATTAATTTTATTTCCATCAACTTCATACAAAATAGAAAACCCAAAGACATCATTTTCAAAACTACGGTTTTCCGGCAAAAATTCGACCTCAAACTTAGATGGAAAATGAAAAACAGCATTTTGTTCATTTGTATATTTATACTCATTTTCTATAGGCTGTTTTCTTTTTTCAATATCGATAACATCGTTATAGAATGATTTGTCGAGGTTTAAGTTAACGTATATTTCATCTCCTATTTTATTGATATAATCTTTTATGTGGAATTTATAATCAACTTCAATAGGTTTATCAAGATTTTCAAGATTGAGTATCTCATAGTGATCAAGAGAAAACTTATTACTACCACGCGATAAAAGCTTTTTTACATACTTATCAACACTTTCTTTTTTAGATTTTATCATATGATATGTATTGAAAACCTTTACATAACCTGAAAGGGTTAATTTACCTTCACCGGTTATTTGACTTTCATCTATCTGATATTCGCAATCATCGCGCATTATATTTTCTTCTCGTGAGATAACAGGAACGGTAATGATTTCATAATGATTAGGGTCTAGAGCAATCATGGCTTCTTTGCCTTGAATCATAGAAGTTGGTAAACCGGCAGACATATATTGACCAGTGGCATCCAAAAACTTAAATTGTTTCTTATCACGGTATGCAGCGATCATATGATTGTCAACCATAGGTCCGGGTAGATCGGTGTATTTATATGGTAAGTTGCGGGTTCCAATCCATGTGTAATAGGCATCGATGCCCGCAAGCTTCAACATACTAACAGTGATGCTCGCCATATCTTTGCAGTCTCCAAATCTTTTTTTATAAACATAGGATGCTTTATGAGGAATCAAACCGCGCATTCCTTCTTCAAAGGCAATGTATTTAATGTTGTTTTGTACCCAATAGAATATATTTTTGATTTTTTCATCGCGTGATTGAATACCCGAAGTAATTTTTTGTACTATCTCTTGCAATTCAGTATCATCGTCTTGTTCGAGATGGTCTATCCATGTGCTGTACCATCTATATAGATCGTCTGTATTGGACAATAACCTAATTTCCTGGTTGTTATGAGTATATCTGGTAATACGCGGAATCACATGAGGATAAACATATTGCAATGCAGGTGCGTTTTTTTCGTTTTCTTTTTTTGGCACATTCTTCAATCGCCAGGTTTTTATAATATAATCACCATCTGTTTTTTCTTCGAACGTAATGTGTGGATCGGGATTAATTGTGCGGGCTTCGATTTGAATATTTTTGTGATGTCTGATTGTGTATCGGGCATCCATAATAGGAACATAAGAAGTAAAATAGAAACCAGATAGAAAGTGCGGATCAGTGATGGATTCTTTGTATTCCAGAATAGTACGGGCTTTTGGTTGAACACCGGGAAAGATGAAACTGATGTATTTGGTGTCATCAAAAAAAACATTCAGGTCATCATTACTCTCCTTAAACTGAGTGACATTCAGGGTTTTATATTTTTTCTTATGTGGCACTAGAGTTCTTGCGTTAATATCGCTTACCTTAACAAAATGCGAAGTATATATCCTGGATTTTGCAAAAACACTCGATTGATCATTCATGTGGAGCATATCACGGTACATTTTGGATTCAATTACCACTGAGTCTCCAACCATGTCTATGTTAACCTCTTCATGATATTTTAAAAATATGGCCATTTCATCGGGATATTTTGCCAGAATATTGTCCCATTTAAAGGTTGGTGGACTTGCATTTACCTGGAGTAGGGAAATAAATATCACAATAAAAGTTATTATAATTTTACTCACACTCCTCATATTAATATTGCTCATCATTCCAGTAAAAGATTTCTTTTATGAGTTTCCCATCTTTATTGTATTTTTTAGTTGGACCATGCAACTTTCCTAAATAATACGTTTTTTCTTCACGGATATTGCCATTTTTATAATATGTCCACTTTAGGCCCTGTAATTCGTCATCCCGAAATGTGCTTTTGGATTTTATCTGACCTGATGGGAAATAGGTAACAGATTCCTTTTGCCTGTTTCCATGCTTATAATTAACACTTTTATATAATTGCCCATTCGAGTAATATATTTTTTTGTCCCCATCAAAAAGCCCGTTAAAATAATGTTCAATAGCAGATACTTTTCCATTTGGGAAATAGCTTTTTAAGGTTCCATTTGAAATTTTCAAAGGGTCGCTCCAGGTGTTTTTCTCTTTCATATAGCGATAGCTCAATAGATCCCCGTTTAGGTAGGTTTTTTCATAAATCAATTGCCCAAAGGAATCGAAATATGAATATGACTCTGACAATTCGTCTTCCAAATAGAAGGGCTCAGAACGAATTTGTCCATTTTCGTAATAGTTAATCCAGCGCCCAGTCGCCAGGTTGTTTTGGTATTTGCCAACAGTCTCAATGTCCCCGTTTTCATTATACCAAATCCACTTACCAGTTCTTTCTCCATCCATAAATCTTCCTGTTACCTGCGTTTTTCCGGAGGGATATATTGAGGTCATTTTAGCGATACCTGTAGAATTTGGTTTGTCACTAATCAATTTTGGATTTCCGTCAGAATAATATGCTAAATATCTATCGCCTAATAGTCCGCACTGGACATCGAGTATCATCATTGCTTTTTTATTTGAATAGAGGGTTATAAATTTACCTTCTCCTCTGTCGTATTTAATTGTGTTTATGATTGAACCGGCAGTATCGTATTGAATAGTTTCAATTATATCCCCAAAATCATAATGACTAACCATATAGAGGTTATTGTGGGGTGCATATTGAGTGTTGATGCCGTGTAATTGGTCATTGATATAATAGTTCTCTTCGATGGGGTTGCCTGCTTTGTCGTATTGTTTCCATAGCTGTTGTTTGAGCCCGTCCTTTATCCATCCTTCCAGTTTTATCCTGCCATTTTTGTAAAAGGATCGGTAATATCCATTTTCTTTTCCTTTTTGATAAGAGATGCTGTTGTCCAGTTCCCCCGTTTCGTGAAATTCCTCAAAAAGTCCGTTTCTCAATCCGTTTTCAAAATGTTGAATAATATGTTTGCCGCCGGAATGGAAATAAGTTGTCACGTCACCTTCCATCATTCCGTTCCTGTACCTTGCGGTATAATTATAAGTTCCATCAGGATAAAATGCTTCGAATTCAAAATTTCCTTCAGGATCATATCCAGAGGACAATTTTTCTCCTTTTTTATTGAAGTAGGTTTGACCCTTTAGTGTATCTAGTTCAAATATCTGGATATTATAAATCAACCCATCCAGGTCATTGGTTTTGTATTCGCCCACAAGATTTCCGTTTTCATATTTCATTATTTCTTTCACATACCCATTTTGAAGCCAGGTAGTCCATGTTCCGGATTTTTTATTATTCTTCATGGCACCAGTATATTCTATTGTGCTGTCATTATAATAGCCGGCCCATTTACCTTCTTTTAAACCCTCGAGGTATTCTCCTGTTTCCTTCAGAACGCCGGTTGAATAATATTGATTGTAAGTGCCTGTGACTTTTCCATGTAGGAAATGATATGATTCTTGTATTGCTCCACATGTATAATATGTAAAATACGAACCCTCTAATGTGTCATTTACATAGTTCATTTTTGATGCTATTCGATTATTGGAGTAGTATGTGTAACTTGTTCCATCGTGCATTCCATTGTTAAATACACTGATTTCTTTTATATCTCCACAATTAAAATAGTACTGTGCCGTACCATGTATCATATTATTATGGTATGGAATGCGACTTTGGATTATCCGGTTTTTGTGGTAATAGAGGGAAGTATCTGTTAATCCATTATTATCGAAATTGTCTACGCTTTTTAATATGCCATTTTCATAATAATCTGTCCATGTGCCGCTTTTTTTATTTTCACTATTGAAAGAGCCTTCGGCTTTTCTTTGACCATTTTTATAAAAGGCAATCCAATTGCCTATAGTTTTTTGGTGATCATCCACATTGCCGATGTAGTTTAGTTCTTTACTGTCATAATACCAGAATGTCATTTCGCTCTTAGTCCCATCGGCTTGTGTAATTACACCAGGTGAATTCCATGAGGTTATCAGATCATTAGCTAGAGAGTAAAACTCCTTTAGTTTTGCTTTATTATTATTGTTCCAATCCTCTATATTTTCATTATTCACTGAACTGAGCCAGGTATAAATAAAAGGTTCAATCATTTGTTGATCATATAAACCTTTGAATAATGGCATATAATAAGTCACCCAAAAATCGTTGCTTTTTGCATTGTAAGGTAGCATTTCAAAAATCAGTTCTGTTTGACGGGTAATCGAAACATCCAGGGCAATGATTGATTTAAACCGTTCGTCCAGAGCAGCTTTCGATTTAATGATAAGGTCCAATTCACGAAATACTGAATTATCTGTAACCGGTTCTATACTTCCTTCATCGGGAACTGCATCATTGACGAGATTTTCAAGCAAAACAAGTATTTTGTTATCCGTTGGTTTAATAACAAGATATGTTTCCAGACAGAGAATGGCTTTGGTGCGTGAACCTTGAAGTATCATGGTTTTTCCCAGGTATAAATGACTTTTCTCATGAAAGGGCTGGAGTTTTAGTGCTTTCTGAAAACATGATACAGCTTCTTTATAGTTTTTCTGATTAAAATAGGTAATACCAAGATTATAATGCAGTAAATGTTTGTATGGAAATTGTTTGATTGCTTTTTGATATGTATCTATGGCTTTATTGCTTTCGCCTATTTTGTCCAAAGCATTGCCGATACCCATTAATAGGTGAGCTTTGAATTGAGAATCGAACTTTATAGCTTTTTTACCGGTTTGAAGAGCCTTCTCATTTTGTCCTGATGCAAGATAAGAAAACATCAATTCCGATAGCATATACACATAATTGGTATCACTTTCAGATATAGTATTATACTTTGCAATAGCTTCATCGTAATTCCCCTCGTCGTGGAAGGCTAATGCCTCATTAATTACATCTCCGGACCTGATCAAAGGGATGGAGTCCTGGGCGTAAATAATGCTGGTAAAAAGTAAAAAAATAAATCCGGCAAAAATGGTTTTTCTAATCACGTGGCAACTACTAAAAATATTGATGTCTTTTTTTTTCTAAAAGTAATGCTGTTTTATTGAGCTTCCTATTCGATTTAGATATAGATATTACATAGCTGAGAAATGTTTTAATTGATGCAGGTTGTCGATAGATGGACATACAGTTATTTTAGTTGAAATGCTATAATGATACAATGCTATAATGTGACAATGATTTTTATTCTTTATTATCGCATTATCTCATTAAATCATTATCTTACTGTGTTTGGCTTTCAATAAAGCCACCGAAATTTTCATATATCTCATATAGTTTATTATATTGATTCACCCGTTCTGAATTTGGAATATACTCTGCGTCAAAGCCTGCTCCCATGGCTTTTTTTGCTTCGTCTGTGTTGGAATAAATGCCGGCAGCCACTGATGCAAGCATTGCAGCTCCAAGGGCCGGTGTTTGTTCAGAACGCGCAACACGTATTGGCATATTCATCACATCGGCCATTACCTGCATCACATATGGTGATTTTTTTGCTACACCTCCAAGTGCAACTACATTCCGGATCTCAATGCCTTCTTCTATGAAACGTTCTGCTATTTTACGGGAACCAAAGCAGGTGGCTTCTACCAATGCCTTGAAAATACGTGGTGCATCACTTCCAAGTGTGAGTCCCATGATGGCGCCACGCAGTGACAGGTTGGCATCTGGAGTCCTGCGGCCATTCATCCAGTCGAGCGCTACAATACCTGATTCGCCTATAGGTATTTTTTCAGCCTCTTTGGAAAGATCTTTAATTATATTATTTTCCGCTTCTTCTAAAAGTTTTTGTTTTGTTTCATCATCAATCAGGGAGCTTTCTGAAATAATATTTTCCACAGGCCACAATAATAGTTTCTTGAACCAGGCATATATATCTCCAAAAGCACTCTGTCCGGCTTCTAATCCGATCATTCCAGGTACGATGGAGCCATCTACCTGACCGCAAATACCTTTAACAAGTTTTTCCGTTGATTTTGAAACTGGAGTCACCAGCATGTCACATGTTGAAGTACCCATAACCTTAATTAGGGTATAGGTTTCAATTTCACCGCCAAGCGCTCCGGCATGCGCATCAAATGTTCCAGCCGCAACGATAACATTTTCGTGCAGACCAAGTTTTTCTGCAAATTCAGAGCTTAATGTTCCCACTTCCGTGTCAGCCGTAAACGTATCATGATACAAGCGGTCCTTCAATCCTGATAATAAAGGATCCAGACGTGTGAGGAATGATTCATCCGGGAGCCCCCCAAAATCAGGATGCCACATAGCTTTGTGTCCGGCCGCCGTTCTACCACGTTTTATCTTAAGGGGATTAGTATTTCCTGTGAGCAGGGCAGGAAGCCAATCACAGTGCTCTACCCATGAAAAGGCAGCTGTACGCACTTTTTCATCAATGCGCAGGATGTGCAGTATTTTGGCCCAAAACCATTCTGATGAATAAATACCACCTTCAAATTTTGTATAATCCACTCCACCCCATGTTCTGGCAATTTTATTGATTTCTTCTGCTTCTTTGAGAGCTGTATGATCTTTCCATAATATGAATAGGGCATTTGGATTGTCCTCAAATTCAGGAAGGAGGGAGAGAGGTGTGCCTTCACTGTTAACCGCAACAGGTGTAGATCCTGTCGTGTCAATGGCCAGCCCTTTAACCTGGTTTGCAACTTCGGAGGGGCAACTGGCAAGAGCACCTTTTATGGTGTATTCCAATCCTTCCAGATAATCGAGAGGGTGTTGTCTGAACTGGTTGATTGAAGGATCGCAATATTTACCCTGTTTCCATCTTGGATATTGAAAAACTTCACTGGAAATTTCCTCACCTGTTTGTGTGTCTATTATTACCGCACGTACGGAATCAGTACCATAATCCACACCTATTGAATATTGCTTATTTGCCATAATATTTTATAATGAATTTGAAAAAATATGCCTGTGAACAAAATTAGAATAATTCTTTTGCATTTCGTAATCCGCAATCCCTAATTCGTAATTATTCCCCCATTCTGCTGTCGGCTTTTCTAATCCTGACCATAGTAAGATTGTTCACCGTGTTTTCTTAAAAAGTGTTTGTCAAGCAATGAACGGTCAATCGGAGGGGTATTTGTAATTTGTAATGTGTGATATGCCATCCGGGCAATTTCTTCCAGCACAATTGCATTATTTAGAGCATCTCCGGCATTGATGCCCCAACAAAAAGGGCCATGGTTGTTTACCAGTACCGCAGGTATATTTTCAGGGTCGATTCCCTCAAAGGCTTCAACAATTACTTTTCCTGTGTTTTTTTCATATTCACCGGCAACCTCTTCAGGAGTAAGTTTCCTGGTACATGGAATGTTGCCATAGAAATGGTCTGCATGAGTGGTTCCAAGCACGGGTATTTCCTGTCCTGCCTGAGCCCATATAGTGGCCCAATGGGAGTGTGTGTGGATCACACTGCTTATTTTTGTAAAAAATTTGTATAAAAACAGATGTGTAGCGGTATCGGATGAAGGTTTTAGAGTGCCATCAACTACATTGCCATCTATATCGATCACCACAATATCGCCAGCTGTAAGCTCGCCGTAGGATATGCCAGTAGGCTTTATTGCTATTAATCCTTCGCTACGATTTGCAATGCTGGCATTGCCCCAGGTCAGTAAAACCAAACCATTGTCAACCAGACGGTTATTTAATTTCAGTGTTTTTTCTTTAAGTTTTTGTATTTTGTTTTTCATGTTTACATATGAAAAAATAGGTTGGCAGAAGTTTGTTTTATTTGTTTTTTCTTGTCAGAACAATAATAAAAAGCACCTCTTTTAGAATGATTCTTATCCTTTTCATCCAGTCGGTTTAGTAAACCGTAAGAAAGGATTTTTTTTCTGAAATTGGCACTATCAAATGTTTTCCCATAGAGGGATTCATAAAGTTTTTGTAATTGGGTTATAGTGAATTTTTCCGGTAACAGCTCAAATCCGATTGGTTGATATCGATTTTTTTGTTGTATATGCTTTAATGCGCATTTTAGCATATCTGTATGATCGAAAATCAGAGATGGGAGTTTATTAAGTTCAAACCAATCAGCATTTTTACTTTTGGTTTTTTCTTTGTCATATTCATTGATTTTTAGCAATGCAAAATATGTAGTTGAAAGTACCCTTCCACCCGGATCCCGGTTTGGATCGCTAAACGTATGGAGCTGTTCCAAAAACACATTGTTCAATCCTGTAAGATCATGTACAATCCGTATGGCTGCATTGTCAAGTGTCTCTTTTTTTTGTAGAAAACCACCGATAACAGACCATTTGCCTTTGTAGGGTTCAAGTTTTCTATGAATTAGCAAAAGTTTTATTGCCCCGTTGTCAAAACCAAAAATCACACAATCAACTGCCTGACAAAAAGTGTGCTGTTTTTGGTAAAAGTTCTTCATAAGAAAAATAATGTATTTGAAGTATCACGTAAAGGTTAATGTAACTTTTAAATAGGATTAATAAAAGTATTTGATATAAAAAATACCGGTATGTAATGAATACAAGCCGGTATTTGTTAAAATGAGTTGGAAAATTTTTAGGTTATAGGGCAGTAATAGTAAATATAATTAATGCCGGCACCAATACACTTGCAAATAAACTGAGTAGACTTTTAACAAGTATTTTTGAACTCAGTTCGAATCTGATTGCTTTCTTTTTCATAACGTTTAGCGTTTACTGATTGAGTTTATTTATACACCTTTTATTTTATTCAACGGACTTCATTATGTTTTATTACAAATATCAGGCCAGTTTTTTCGCTTTTTCTCAAATACTACGAATAGTTAAAAGGATATTGATATTTTTTTCTTCAAAACTATCAAGTTTTTTAATTCTTCCGGCTTTTTTTTCTTCGGTGCGTCCCATCACTCTGCAATTTGCCGGTTCCATGCCTAATACATAATCGCCTTCACCTGGCATTTTCCATTGTACCAGATGGTCGAGGGCATCACGGTTCCATTTCACCTCTGTTTGCAAGCCAATTTTATGGTTGGTTAACTGATATTTACATTGATTTGTTTGATCGGGCTTTATGTCGTGGAAGAATACTTCTTCCTGAAAGTTGTGAGTTGGAGGGTTGAATTTTCGCCATCTTGAAGAACTTTCCAATTCAAAATCCCGGGATTTAGTATTCGAAACATCTATATCTATACTAAGACTTTCATCTACGAGTGGATAGCCCCAGTTGAAATGGTAAAGTAGCATATACTCTTCTTGTCTGAAACTTTCGTTTACGATTTGGTCGTGTATATCAATGGTGTTATCCTTTGTAGATACAGTGATGGTTCTGTTGACGACAAGGTTTTCCCCAAACGTAACCGCTTCGCGGATCTTCCCTGATACTTTTATAATAAATTCATCGTCCTCCCAATATTCATGTATACTAATATGTGTGGCGGGTGTGTTTGAATACCGACCGTGAACCCCAAATGATTCTCCTTCTGTTTCAACAGGGACTCCGACATTACGCAGACCACAAGTTGTCAGAAGGCCTCCGTTAAAGCTCCTCAACCAACCTGCTCCTTTATCATTGTAATGTGTATTGGCTATAAGTTCGCTTTTTGATATCCATGCGAGAGGTATACCCTTATAATAGGCTTCCCATATATCCAAACCCCGGTCTGGGAGTATTGTAATGTCAAGACCTATTCCATTGCGGACCCGAATGACAGTAGTTCCTTTTCCGGGACCTTCATCAATAGTCATCTTGCGTGCGCCCATCAATTGACTCGAGTGTCCTACATGTTTGAGCAGTTCCTTTCCGGATAAATTCGTTTCAAATATTTTTGCCATGATTTTTAAATTTAAATTTGAAGTCCACAATTAATTGATAATAGAAATATTTTTGATGTTATGCACGTAAAGCTAATGGAATGTTGGAATATTGATTGATAAGCTCTGAATAATTACCTGCGCCATGATTTAAATAATTCCAAAACTTCGTTTTGAATAGTTTTGGTTTTGTCTTCCAAATATTTTCTCTGTATCATTTCTGAGAATTCCGATTTTGATAAAACGGGGTTGTTTTTATGTTCCTTAAGTAGCTTTTGCATAGGTTCAGGCCTTGGCCCCCAGGTGCCGAGTTCTTCTAATGTGTCTGCATTCAAACATATAAGTTTTGGAATAGCCTTGGCACCATCTGTCAGATATGCATCCATAACCTCCAGGTGCTCATCCCTCATGATAATTTTTAACTGGATCTTATCATTTAGCTCAGCTATTTTTTGCATCACAGGAATGCTTTGTGCTGAATCCCCACATCGCGGATTAGTTATTACAATCCATGTCATAGGAGTAGGAAAGTTAATTGCCTCATCTTGCAATTCATCATGAATACGAGTGGTTTTATACACTCTTTTCATGCGGTGATAATTGAGTTTTATTAGTTGCAAATAACTTTCATCTTCATTAAGTATGGTATTTTGTTTGTTTCTGACCAATGCCTCCATATGACGAAGTGATTCATCAAAATTTTCAGCTTTTTGAATGATCGCGGGTGTGATGGGATTTTTTCTAATTTTTGTCATTTTGTATATAAATACTAAATCGGTCGTACAACTAATGTCATAATCAATAGGTTACCTATGGTTACTTAGAAAGACAAAGTTGTACTATTATAATTTTTTAAAAAGGAATGGTAGATAATTCATGAAATATCAATATTATTTTTTACTTTTCAACTACAAAATTGATTGTATATCTTATTTATTTATCATGAAAAAAAATAAAGCAACAAAATCCTCTATCTCCAGAAGGAAATTTATAGGAGGTGCTGCAACAGCAGTGGCAGGTTTTACAATTGTTCCAAGACATGTACTGGGAGGAATCGGGTTCAAAGCACCCAGCGATAAATTGAATATTGCAGGAATTGGTATTGGTGGTATGGGTCACTCAAACCTCAATACCATGAAATCTGAAAATATTGTCGCGTTATGTGATGTGGATTGGGGCTATTCCAAAGGAACTTTTGAAGATTTCCCTAAAGCTAAGCGCTATTGGGATTGGCGTAAAATGTATGATGAGATGATGGGTGATATCGATGCAGTTGTTATAGCTACTGCCGATCATTCTCATGCTGTTTCTGCTGCTCATGCCATGATAATGGGTAAGCATGTTTACGTTCAGAAGCCTCTGACACATACGGTTTATGAATCAAGGTTGTTAACCAAACTGGCAAAGAAATATAAAGTTGCTACTCAAATGGGTAATCAGGGTGCATCAGGAGAGGGTGTACGGCAAACTACCGAGTGGTTATGGAATGGAGAGATTGGAGAAGTAACTAAAGTGGAGTCTTTTACAGACAGACCAATTTGGCCACAGGGTTTGAATCGCCCGGATGGCCAGTGGGTACCTGACACACTCAATTGGGATCTGTTTATTGGCCCGACCAATATGCGGCCCTATAATGCCATGTACACACCATGGAACTGGCGTGGATGGTGGGATTTTGGAACAGGAGCTTTAGGTGATATGGCTTGTCATATCCTTCATCCTGTGTTTAAAGCTTTAGATTTGGGATATCCTACAAAGGCACAGGGAACCTCCACATTGTTGCTTACCGATTGCGCACCGAGTGCACAGACGGTAAAACTTGCTTTCCCTGAAAGAAAGAAAGTGAAGAAAATGAAAATGCCAGAGGTAGAAGTTTCCTGGTACGATGGTGGCATACAGCCGATGAAGCCTGAAGGATGGCCTGAAGGTAAAAGTATGAACGACTCAGGAGGAGGAGTAATATTCCACGGAACAAAGGATAAGCTAGTTTGCGGATGCTATGGTGTAAATCCATGGTTGTTATCCGGGCGTGAACCCAATGTGCCTAAAACACTACCACGGGTAAATCTCACCCATGAAATGGACTGGGTGCGGGCTTGTAAGGAAAGTCCTGAAAACCGGGTGCCGGCATCTTCTGATTTTAGCGAGGCAGGACCATTTAATGAAATGGTTGTGATGGGAGTGCTTGCAGTACGTTTGCAGGGGCTGAATAAGGAACTGAATTGGGATGGCGAGAATATGCGATTCACTAACATTTCAGGCGATGAAAAGATCAAAACTGTAATTGCAGATAACTTTAGCATACACAACGGACATCCAACCTTCAATAAAGAATGGACGGATCCAATGTCAGCGGTTGAGTTTTCACAAGAACTGATCAAACATAACTACAGGGATGGTTGGAAACTTCCTGATATGCCTGCTTAGTGGTGAGATCTGAGATAAATTAAAAGCCTTCCCGGTAAATATATCGGGAAGGCTTTTTTGATTTCTACGATGACCATTTAGTCATTTACTTTCTCTATTTTCCTTTATCATCAAGTATCTTCTCTATTTCATCCATTACCCTATTCATTTTGGCAATAGTGGTTTTAAATGGCTCATCAGAGGTCATGTCTATTCCTACAGATTTTAAAGTGGGAATTGCGTAATCAGAATTGCCGCTGGAAAGAAAATCGATGTATTTGTTTACCATATCCGGGCCACCATTAAGCATTTTTTCTGCGAGCATGGTGGAAGCAGTAAAGGATGTGGAATACTGGAAGACATAGAAGTTGTAATAAAAATGGGGTATATAAGCCCATTCTATCGCGTATAAATCATCTATATTCGTGACACCCTGATCATGTCCATAGTATTTTTTTAGAATATCAAGATATATCTCACTGAACTGATCACCTGTGAGACTTTCGCCTTTTTCCGCCAGTTCGTGGATCTTCAATTCAAATTCCGCAAATTGGGTTTGCCTGAATAATGTACCTCTCGCATTTTCCAGATAATTACCCAGGATCGATAGCCGTACTTCAGGATCCTTTATCTGTTTTAGGGTATAATCCATCAACAATGCCTCATTGGCGGTAGAGGCTACCTCTGCAAGAAAAATAGGATAATCAGCATTTACAAAATCCTGTTTCTTGTTTGAAAAAAAGCTGTGCATGGTATGGCCAAGTTCATGTGCCAGTGTACCTACATCATCATACTTTCCATTATAATTTAATAGGATGTATGGATGCACATCATAGGCACTACCATTGGAATAGGCTCCTGATCGTTTACTGGTGGTTGGGTAAACATCAATCCACCGGTTGTCAAAAGCTTTTTGCAATGTATTTACGTATTCCTCTCCCAAAACTGCACAGGATTTTTTAACAATTTCACAAGCTTCATCATAACTGTAATTCAGATCCACATTTTTAATGAGTGGTGCATATATATCGTAATAATGTAATGTGTCCAACCCTAATATCCTCTTACGCAATTTCAGATACCTGTGTAAAGTCGGTAGGTTCTCATTAGTATTTTCAATTAGCTTATGATATACCGATACTGGGATGTTATTCCGGTCAAGTGCGGACTCAAGGCAAGAATTGTATTTTCTTACATTTTTGGTAAAAATATCCTCTTTAATATTGCCGTATAACTGTGTACCGATGGTTCTGTTGTATTGATTGAGAGATTCAAAAAAGGCCTCAAAAACTTTTTGTCTGTCTTCCCGTACTGAACTGGCCCGGTTTAGTGCATATCCGGAAGCATCGAGACGTACTTTATCTCCGGTTGACAGGGTGATCTCAGCCCGAGGCATCTCTGCGTTGGTGAATATGCTGTAAATATTGTTTGAATTTCCTTGCATGATCCCTGCCTGGGCTATAATTTTTTCTTCAGATCCGGAAAGCGTATGAGCTTTGGTTCTATAAATGTTGTCGAGATATTGTTTGTAGATTTTAAGACCAGGTGTATCATCAATAAAGGATTTCAATTTATCTTCAGGGATTGATAAAATTTCAGGATCCATGTATGATGCAGCTGTACTGAACTGGTTATACATCTGCTGGGCCTCCTGCATCATAGCCAATGGCCCGGATTCCCTTGTATCCTGATCTGATAACATGCTGGCGTAGGAGTAAAATCTGGACAAGTCTTTTAGCACACTAAACACATAATCCAATGACTCAGCCAGCGTCTCTCCTGAGTCGGCAAGCCGGCCTTTATAAGCAGATATTTTCTCAAACTTCTTTTTTAATACTTCTTTTTCTTCTTCCCATGCTTTCTCGTTGGGGTATAAATCTGCGAGATTCCATTTGTAACGGTTATCAATTTTGCCTCGATCACCGTCTGAAGATGCACCCTGGTTTTGATCGTTTTGCATAAAACCGGGTAATAGGAGCATAGCTATAGCCATAATACTGAAAATTTTTAATTTGGTTACGAATGACTTTTTCATAGTTTTATTGAATGTTTGTTTCAAAGGCATGAAGATATTTAATTTATATCAGAAATCCACCTTCTAAGAGTATGGTTTTTCTATCATCGAAAATAATAGGAATAACCTGTATTTTTGATTAAAAAAAATCCCGGGAATTCTGTCCCGGGATTATATCAGTTCATGGTTTTTATATTTGCGCGCTATTTATCCGGCGGTAATAATACAGCATCAATTACATGCACAACACCATTTGAAGCTTTTACAGATCCTAATAACTTTGCTCCATTTACATAAATCACCTCTTCTTTAACCTCGATAATTACATTGTCACCAGTTGCCTGGCCTATTTTTACTCCATCCTTTAAATCTTTCACAGTATAAGTGCCCGGTGCAGCATGATAGGTGATAATCCTCATCAAAGTTTTTTTATTTTCCGGCTTGAGCAAATCTTCCACAGTTCCTGCCGGCAACTTATCAAAAGCAGCATTTGTAGGTGCGAAAACTGTCAGAGGGCCCGGATTTGCAAGTACATCAGCCATCCCTGCCGCCTGTATAGCAGCAACCAATGTGGTGTGATCCTCAGAACCAACGGCAATTTGAACGATGTTTCTTGCAGAAAGATCATCTACAACGGATGCCTGGCCACCTTTTAATGCTGTTCTTGAGGTATTGGTGGTTTCTTGCCGGCCACCTTTATTGTTACCACAAGTTGTAAATAAAAACGCGACCAATGTCACGCAAATAAAAATGTACAGATTTCTCATAATTGTTATTATTTATGGTTTTAAACTTGAGGCCAAGTTATTCAGGCAAGGTGAAAAATGATTATGATTTGAATCATAAAGGAGCCTGTATCAATGATTGAAGGAATTTTGACTTAGTTATACGTCTCCTTATTTTAGCGGAAATGTTAATGTGACAATGCTAAAATGGTTTTTATTTATCTATTCCTAAATTCTAACCTGACTTACCATCTTACACATCTACCATAACCTCTGCCACGACCGTAGCCTGCGCCAGCACCGTAACCCTGCCCATTTCCTCTGCCTCGGTTGAAGTTATTAAAAAATACTATTTGGTCATCAGTGAGCAATTTTCTTACATTTTGAAAATGTTGTTCTTTGTTTTTCAGCATGTTTGCCTGAATGACACTTATTTCATCAATAGAATTGTTAATCGCATTCATATCGACATTATCGGCAGAACGTAAAATTTGTAATCTGACTCTTTTTTCAGCAAGCTGATTAAAGAAATTTTGCCTTTCTTTCCAGTGTACGGTCCTGAATCCTGTGATTTTTGTTTGTTGGTCCGCTGTTAAATTTGGTATATTATTACAGAAATAGCCTGGTTGGGAACCTTGACCATATCCCTGTCCGTATCCTTGTCCATTACCTCGCCCATATCCTCTTTGGGCAAAAGTACTAGTGCTTACGCAAAGTAACATAGCTATAAATAGCATCCCGAGTATTTCAAATCTTAAAGTTTTCATTATTATTTATGTTTAAAGCTTAAAATCAGTTTTATTAGTTTGACACAAATTGTGCTTATAACTTTTGCTTTTTATACAAAATATTTATTCAATTCGTTAGTATCATTTTAGAGGCTATCATTTTTGAAAACGATTTTGTCTTTTATCCGGCATTTTTATTTCAGCCCCTTGATCTGTCATTGAGCTAAAAATCTGAAATAGTTTTTCCTTTTGTTCATCAGTGCATATATTTTTCATTTCAAGATAAAATTCGAAAGTTAAATGTTTTAGATCTGCATGCAGAGCTCCAATTTCTTTAGCGAGCCTTTGCAGATGAACAGTATCTGATTTTCCTTTCCCTAGTTCAAGCATAAATTCATTTCGTTTTGCTTGCATTTTTCTAGTTATAATATTGGCCTGATTGTGAAAATTTTGTCTGAAATTTCTAAACTGTTGATGCTGCTCATAATTCAAGTTTAATTCATCTCTGAAAAATCTACCCAAATAACTCTCAGGAATATCTATGGATTCAGGAGGACTTATCTGAACAATAGCTTCCTGATCATGAGAACGATATAATATTGTTCCTAAAGTTGAAATATTAGTTATTGCCAGAATAGCAATTATCCAGATTAAAATGCTTTCAGTATGTGTTCTTATCATTGTTTTATGCCTATTCATTTAACAATAATACTTCAAGTTTTTCTTGTTGAAGATCGTTGAAGTAAAACTCTGTTGTTTGTGGATTTGCTAATTTTTCTTGCTGTGGTATTTCATAGGCATTTCCAAGTTTAATACCAAAAAATACGCCAGATACTAAAAGAAATGATAATAAAACCGGTTGTAATACTTTTCTATAAACAGGTCTAAATATGGATTGGCTAACCCCGTTTTCAATGTCGTTTAACCTTTGTTTTATTCTTGTATACAAAAACGGATTTGGCTTTAAAGTTTTCTTTTTCTCAATAAGATTTAAAGTTGCTTCAAACTCGGTATAGATATTATAGCAACTTTCACAATTCTTCAGATGAGTTTTTATTATTTCATTTTCAGAATTGTTGAGGTCTCCGTTTGAGTATGAGATCAATTTATTAGAAACTGTTTTACAATTCATTTTTAACTAATTTATTAATTTGACACAAGTAGTCGTAAAAACATTTGGCTTACCTGGATTTCTTTTTGTAATAATTCAATATTTTTTTCTGCAAATTTATTTTTGCTCTGTGTATCAAGCCTTCGACCGATGACAAAGACAAATCCATAACTTCTGCTATTTGGGCGTATGATAATTTTTCAAATTTGCTGAGGGTCAAAGCTGTTTTTTGCTTATCTGAAAGCGAATCAATTGCCTTGTGCAATAATTCTATTTTTTCGGTGTGAGAATCATCAATATCGAAATAAATAGAATTGTTGTCTGGAATTTGAAGTTCTGATTTTTGTTCACCTGAAAAATAGTTTTCAATACTTTTAACCAAACTCCTTTTTTTATTATCTCTTATAAAATTTAATGATTTATTAACGGCAATTCTATAAAGCCAGGTTGATAATTTAGCTTCACTTTTAAATTTGTTTATTGATAAAAAGACCTCAATAAAGACTTCTTGCGCAATGTCTTCTGCATTATTTTTATCATGCAAAAAACTATTGCAGGTATTAAGTACCAGCAATTGATACTTGTCCACAAGTTCTTTAAAGCACTTTTGCTCTCTGTTTAAAATACCCTCTATTAGTTGAGCGTCTGTCATTAACGGCGTCTTATCAGATTTGAAACTGTATATTTATGACACATAAATTCCACGGAACTTTTGAATTAAATTGCCTTTATCAGAAATTACATTTTTTTGAAACGTAGATCGTTTCACTATCTTTTTTAATCCATCCTTGCTAACTCTTACTGCATAAACACATATCCGGTTCAAATAATTTCTACAAACCGACTAAAAAAATATTTTTTTTATGATCTTTAGCTTAATGAAAAAGGAAGCAAAAAAAAGGATAGTGAAAAAAAAATTATTGATTACAGGAGCTAACGGTTTTGTTGCCGGCAGTGTGATTGCTCAGGCGCAACATAACTGGGAATTATATGGAATTGGAAGAAATGAGCCTCCTTCTGATACGGCGAGTATTAAGTACCATAAACTTGACTTGCTCGAAATGGAAGGGTTACAGAAGCTTTTTTATCATATAAAACCCGATACAGTAATCCATACTGCTGCAATGGCCGATATTGATTATTGTCAGAATAACCAGGATATAGCTGAAAAAGTAAATGTTGGCATAACAAAGATCCTAGTCGAATTATGTGAGAAAACAGGCGCGAAATTGATTTTTTGTTCAACAGATACAGTTTTTGATGGGGAAAAAGGGTTTTATACTGAAGAAGATGCTCCAAATCCAATCAATTTTTATGCAGAGACCAAGATTATTGGCGAACAAATTGTTAAAACCTTGGGTAAAAAGGGGGTTATTGCCCGGCTGGCGCTGGTGATGGGATTGCCCGTGATAGGGAAGGGGAACTCCTTTCTTACGGGTTTCATTGAAAAGCTTCAGGCAGGAGAATCCCTTAATTTTTTTGAGAATGAGATTCGCTCGCCAATAGATGTTATCACACTGGGAAAGGCACTCATAGAATTGGCAGGGAACGAGAGCTACGGTATTATCCATTTAGCTGGCAACTCAAGTTTGAATCGATATGAGATGGCAAAACAGATCGCCAAAAAGTTGGGATATTCACCTGGGCAAATAATAGCTACAAATTCAAATACAATAACAGGGCGCGCTCCACGTCCCGAAGATGCTTCAATGGATAATATAAAAGCGAGTAAAAATTTGAAAACGCCTATGCTTTCGCTAAAGGAAGGATTGGAATTGACGATGAATTTTGGAAAAACCACCAACAGCTAAACCCCCTTCAAGGATTTTGAATCCTTGAAGGGTTAATTTTTAGATTATAGTTTTTGAATTGTTTTTTTATAAATTGAAAATATGCCTAACTATTTTGTCCCGTTTTTACCTTCAGAAACATACCATGTTTTTAATCATGCCAATGGTGATGATAATATTTTCAGGGAAGAGGACAACTATCGTTTTTTTCTTGAAAAATATATAAAATATATTCAGCCAATAGCTGATACCTTCGCGTATTGTCTGATGAAAAACCACTTTCATCTAATGGTTAGAATAAGGGATGTCGAATATTTTCGAAACTACCAACCCTTCAAGGATTCAAAATCCTTGAAGGGTTTAAATATCGAAGATGGTGTTGCTAAATATATTAGTCTTCAGTTTTCACACCTGTTTAATGGGTATTCTCAGGCATATAATAAAAAGTACGGAAGGAGAGGTAGCTTATTTAATCCTCGGGTCAAACGAAAACAAATCACTGACGATTCTTACTTTACTCGTCTAATCATCTATATCCATACCAATCCCATTTATCATGGTTTTGTAAAGCATGTTGACGATTGGGCACATTCATCTTATCTTGATATAAGGCAAGAAAATGATTCGATTGTCAACCTAAATGAAATTATTAATTGGTTTGGTAGTCAAGAGGGATTCTTTGAGGCTCATAAAAACACAAAAGAGATAAGATTTGTATTTGATTAATACTAATCCTATAGGAGTTCAAAACTTTTAAAGGATCGTTTCTATCCAGTGTATTTAAAATGTCAAAGAATATTCTTAATATTGAGTATTGTCAGCTTTATAAAACATAGTTGTAAAGCAAGAATTGAAAAAATTATAAGATGAGTAATCAAAAATTTTCACCAAAGAACTATATCGTTAAAAATGGCCGTAAATTTCCAATAGACGAGTGTTATATAGCTGACGCGTATGATAACATGGGATTATCAATTTGTCTTATAGTGAGGAAACAACCAGGTGGCAAATATATATTTGCCAATTTTGTCGTTGACAGACATTGCCTGGGAGTGAAAGATGCGTTCAGCAATTGCAACATGGAAGAGAAGGAAATCGAACAACTAGTAGAAAAAGTGGCCATGAATGGTACGGTTGAAGAGGTTTCCCCCACATATTTTCATAATCTAATCTATGCAGCAATTGATTTTGCTGGGGAAAATGGTTTTAGACCGCACAAGGATTTTAAATTGGCAGAATTTGTCCTGGATCCGGAACTGATCGATGATGGCATTGATGGCATTGAAGTGGGCGAAGATGGTAAACCATTGTTTATTAATGGCCCGTTTGATGAAGTTGATAAAGTTATTGCGACGCTAAATAGAAATGTCGGAAAAGGGAATTATACGTGTATAATCGATGAAGACGATGAAGAGGATTACTTAAACCCAGATTTTTAAATGATAATCAATGATATTAGAATGATTAAAGACAGGGAAATGTTCGATGAAATTATGGGCATGCCCTCGAAAGAAAAAGCCCCTTTGGTCATTTCAAATACATCGTTGAAGATTTTGAATATAGACAGGTGTGATTCGATTATAGACAATCCAGGCTGGAAAAATATGTTCAGGAGTTAGCCGAAGAATTGGTCAATCCGCAGGCATGTGAAGAATGATTTAGTTTTTTTTACTTTCTCACATTACTATTTAAGAAAAAGCCAGGCAATTAATATACCTGGCTTTATATTGGATTTGATTATAAAAATTTCCTAATCTACTGGATCATCATCAGACACAGGCACATTGGGACAACAACGGTATTCCTGGGATTTTTCCAGCAATTCAATCTGTTTTTTCAGCAATTCATTCTCGAGTTTTTTGCGATTCAGATCGAGCTCTCTTTCCGTCACCAGATCGGGTTCGCATGTGGCACATTCATCAAGACAGCCTTTTACAATAATGCCGGGTGTAGGCAGAATTTCTTTTCTATCCCAGCTCAAATCTAAAACAAATTTATCAGATGGTTCGAGTGTCTTCTTATCCAGGATTTCGGCATCTACTAGTTCTCTGTCTACTGCCTCAATAGCCTTTTTGCGTGTGTCTTTATCAAAAGTAGGGTTACTACGTTCCATTACCATTTGAGTCGAACTATAGGGGGCTGCGGCAAATAGAACCGATTGTTGGTATCCCATGGCTGATGCTGCCGATTGTTGTTGTTGTGCAGCACTGGTTCGGGCAATTTTCTCTTTTTCAAGACGTTCCTTACTCGTAGCAGATATTATTTCAGGCTTAACCATAAGTTTCCCGGTCGTATCAACTGGTATCCGCTGCTGAACTCCTGTAGGTGTTTTCGGATCCATTACTCTTCTTTCAATAGCCACCAATTTAAAATGAATCTCTTGTATTTTATTGATCTTGTGAAATAAATATGTGACCGCCCTGCACTTATTGGGATTACTGAATACCCGTGAGGCCGATTCATAGTGGGCTTCTGTCTCACCCTCTGCATGTTTCCGTTGTTCTACTTCACCAATAGCTGTTGCGCTTTTGGCCCGGACACTGGCTGCTACATATCTCGAAGCAGATTCTGCATGTCGTGACAAGCTATGACTGAATTTGGATGCGGATTCTGAATCATAGGAGCCTCCACCTCCACCTCCACCAATACTAAATCCTAATAATGAAAAGCTAGCCCCGCCTCCGCCTTCAGCCCACGAGTCTTCGTGGGAAGAACGTCTGGATCCGCTCTCGTTGATTGTTAAATCACTCATCGCTTCAGCCATCCCGGCAGCGTAGAAAGATTCCTCAGAAGTGGTCTGATGTCGATATGAGAGATTTGTCTCACTGTCATACGACCATTGTGTGTGCCGGTCACTCGTAAATAGCCTAACACGTTCGCCGGGTAAAAGTGTTATTGAATAGATTGGATCACCAATGACCAATGATCCTGAACAACGTGTAAGTTCGAAATACAATATGACATCCACAGGAACATGTTGCTTTTGTTTGTCCACATATGGATAGAACGGCAATTGATAACGAAATCTCAATGAGTCACAGATGGGTTTGTGCTCCAATTCAGGGCAACATTCCATTACTGACATCTTAACACTCTCTCTTTTTGTTTCCATAATTTCACCTCCTTTTATATTGAGTTTTTTATGATTTGTATAAATCAAATATTAACTACTTGAATTTCAGGGTTTTTAATAAAAAAGTCAATCCCCATTTATGGGGAT
>Ga0164313_10000471_pt1 | contig 32411 bp, 51 predicted proteins | sample GuaBasSedimGuay4_FD_113735 | JGI IMG/M metagenome (GOLD analysis project Ga0164313, IMG submission 113735) | Subseafloor sediment microbial communities from Guaymas Basin, Gulf of California, Mexico - Guay4, Core 4569-4, 0-3 cm | ecosystem: Environmental > Aquatic > Marine > Hydrothermal vents...
AAGTGGGTGGGTATAACCCAACTTCTACATCTCTCGCATGAGTAAACCAAGAGCTAGTAGCCGAATCAGCAACATTAATAAAACCACTGGTAGGTGGACTATCTGCAATCTGTATGTTCACATAATTGGCCATAGCTTTTACTCCTCGTTAGTGTTTACTGTCTTACGATATACGTAATATTACGTCCAGTTTGAATCTTAAATCTAAACATAACACCAGACGCGGTAGTTTCACCGTAGTCTCTGTCGGCATTTGCTCCATTGACGCCGGTGTCAGCCGCAAGCAACTGGCCATCAACATAAACATCCATATTCTGGCCTTCTCTACCCGCTGTACTAACTGGGGTATAACCACCAGCTAATATGATAGCTGACGGAAGTTGATGCGTTGTGTTCTTATCAATTTGTACAGCAACAGATTCAACATATTTTTCGCCGACGCCCGAGTCAACATTATCAGCAATGTCTTGTAGTTCCTGATCCAAGGCGTCTAAGGCAGCCGCTACGGACATACCATCAGTAAGATAATTGTCTTCCGTAAAAGACATATCACCAACACCGTCATTGATTAAATCAACAGCGGATTGTAGGTCTGATGGGTCAGAACTCAATAAATAATTGGAGGTAGCACTACTCCAAGGCTGCGGTGAACCATCACCATCTACAGCGCCTGTGTAAGACCACAAGTTGGTAATGTCTTCTACTAACTCAACATCACCTTCCCAAGAACTGACAAAGTCTGTTCTTAACCAATCATACTCGTTCATGGCTGACATTTGTTTTCTTACTGGGTATACGAACTTAACATTGTCAACATCGTCAGTTACCGCAGAAAGATCAACCTCTGAGCCATTAGCGTAAAACTTAAAATATACATCGGTGCCACGTCCGGTGCCCGCATTATCGGCGCCGTCGTGCATCTTAGCATAAATAGTGTAACCAGAAGAGTCTTCAAACTCTTGGTCATTAGCAGCGTTTAAAACATCAACACGAACAACGTTGTCGCTACCGCCAACGTCGTACGTACCACTTACGCTAGCGAAAACAGGCAAACCTGTTCTGTCAGCATCCGTGGCGTATTGGGTAGTAATCGTACGCAATACTCCTGTAGTACCAGAAGTTACTGCGTAACCGGCATCGCCGGGACCGAAGTCTCTTACTGGCACGATTACGGTCTTGGCATCCAAAGTCTGATTCTTAAAGCTGGTAATGTTTAGAGCTTTGTTCTCTACACTACCACCGTCAGTGTCTGTTGGATCAAAATAACTGCCAAGATCATCATACCAATTAGTACTACCTTTAAGATCTTTTACCAATGTTCTTAAGACATTAAGGTCAGCCTCAAGAGAGCCCGATATAACGGGCTCGGCGACTGCGGAAGTATCAGTTCCAGCAACAGCGTCGTCATAGGTGGCAGATCTCCTAATTTGTTCTAATTGTCTTAGTAAGCTTCTAGCCATCTTAGCATTCTCCTTTAATGTTATTGATTACAAAAATCATAACCATTTAAATCAAAAGCATACAAAAAATTACGGCCACAGAAGTCTACCGCAAAATTACTCTAATTCCAATATTCTCTTTCTCAACATCTGGCATAGAGTATCTTTACCGCTCAATTGATTAGCCTCTTGCAAAGCATATTTCAAGAGATTTAAATCACTAATCTCAGGCACTTTATCTCGTGCCGCTCGAACTGTAAGTCCGACAACATCAGCTACTTCAAAGTGGCGAGTAGGTTTATTGGATTCCCCGTCCTCTAAAACAACCTCAGGTTGTGGCGCTGGTTGCGCTGCTTCTACTTTTTTGGTAGCAGGTCCAGCCCCCACTTCTGAGGTCAGCTCCTCGCTTACTTCAGCCGATTCCTCTTCTACTACGATTTCCCATCGTGTGGTGTCTTGTAACTTAACAGTAGCCAACCATTCTGTAAATTCTCTACCATCTTGTAAGTCATGCTTTTTTCCGTACTGGTTGTACAGTTCCTCTAGAGGCACGGTTTGTCCGGGCCCTACAGCACGTTTCATAGCGTGTGCCCACATGTGGCTTTTATTTTTTACAAATCCCTTCATAATATTCTTCTCCTCTTCTAGTAATTAAGTCCCTTGTCCGTTATTCGTGATACGAATTAGTCCTGTCTATTAAAAAATGTAATACGTTTGATAAGCGGTGGATTATGATGCCTGCAAAGAAAAGGTCTAGGTAGATGTTACTGAAAAACAGAAAAGTGAGTGCGGTGAATAACCCGATCCATACGGAAGTACAATAGCCACAATCCAACAGATTGTGTATCCAGTTAAACATACTCACCTGCCGATGATCAAAAAACCATTTTCTTATAGGGCTCATAATCTCCGATTTACTTATAAGTTCAGTAAGAGCCTCTGTGAGGATCACCGATAGTATAAATCGAATTAAAAAAATCATATAAACCTCTCAGCATCTCGCACCCTTCTGGGTGCGAGATGTTTAACGAGATATTTATCTTGATTATAGACTGCGGTCAATGATACCGACACCAAGCATTCTGCTGTCTAGACAAGCAAAACCAAGCTCAGCCCAACCAAAGAAACCAGCTTTCTGACGTCTCAACAGAGTCGGATCGTCATGGGCTTCGTACTCTTTACGGATAGGCATAACCAAAGAATCGTTGACGCTAAGGTCAAATGCCAATACCTGAGTCTCACCGAGAGTGGCGACAGTGCCGTCAGCAGCGGTGACATTCGGATTATCCAGAGTGTACTGATTGTATGTGTTAGCACCGCTATCACATACAAACTTACCGTACGCAGAGCCGTAGCCGTTGATGTTATAAAGACCAGTAGCTCCAAGATGCTGTACTTCATGAAGCTGTACATTCCAAATGGAACCCATGCCAGCCGCTTGGAAAATCTCACGGCGGGTTACGGGGTCGATATCTGTATCTGTCCATTCACGAATATCGGCAGCATCTTCTGGAGATACATACAGATCCGTGAGTGTACGGCCAGTTCTCTTGAAACCAACCATCATTTTATTGATGAGTTCTTTAGAGAGGTAACCAGCGCCAGTGGACGCAGGGTTAATCTCATAAATAGGTGCTGGGCGGGAACCCAAAAGGCCCTTGCCAGAGAATGCTGAAGTAGCAGCAGGCATAATTACACGCCAACCACACTCTTCCTCGTAATTCGCAAGGTCTTTAGCGGCTCTTGCAGCAGCCTTGGAAGCGATATCTACACGAGAGTCTCTCGCGTAAGTAATCTTCCAGTCCCCAGACGCGTTGATAGCGAATGTCGGGACATATACTTCTTCACCGATGCCTTCGATGAAGTTTTGTGCCATGTAACCAAGACCTGGGAGAATCCAAACAGGAATCTCAAAGTCTTCTGCTACAGGGTATGAAGCTTGTGCTCCGGGGGCCAAACGCTCAACAGCGAATAGTGTCCTCATGATGGAGTCAAGTTCTAACTTCTGAAGGATCGGAGTTGTTAACGCAGCGGCAAATGCTCTATAAGCAGCAAGTCCTTCTTGCGTATTGATGTTCGAGGTCTCTTTAAAGAGATCCATCATTTCTTTCTTATCCATGGTAAACAACTCCTCCTATAATTTCGGATGCGCCCGAAGGCGCTTTCATCCGTTTTTGTTACTTCTTACTTACACCAACAGTTTTACCCTAATTGGGTACAACGTGGTATTAGCAATATTCGCTGCGGCCTTAACTGCAGAGGCGCCCTTAAGGACACGCGCTACAGTAGGTGGCGTTCCAGCCAAAGCCAATCTAACACCCTGAACATCAGTAGCATCAGTCGCTGAGTCAGTGGTCGAATTGGTAAGCTTTCCACCGGTGGCGTCTGCATCTCGCTTAGAAGCTACATACAATACGTCTCCAGGTAGAAGGTCAGCAGAAGCTTCTGCTGTGTAATGCACGGTATCATAGATACCGAGGTGTCCTACACCAGCGGGGGCGGCCTTGCTGCCGTTGATATTGCCAGAACCGTCGTAAGTTGGTTGCGCAATAACATCGCTAGATCCCAAGTCTCCTGGCATATAAAAACCAGTTGGGTGTACATCATGATATCCAGTTTTCACTTTCTGCAAAAGAAATCCGTAAGGCAACTTCTCAGAAGCTGTTAGTCCGGCCACAGATGCGTGGTTGTTATAGCGGTAAATTAGAGCTTCCTCATTTGATGCCGCACTATCAAGGTATACGACACTACCAGCGTAAGCAATTACGCCGCCGATGCCTTGTGTATTTGCAGTTTGAGTGCCGTAGTGACAAAACTGGCTTTCTAAAACAGGCTCTCTAGGTATAAACATATCCTACTCCTCCTTTAATCGTTACTTTCCGTTTTTGAATTCGTCGGCCATCGCTTGACCTAATTTTTCATATTTTGACATCAAATCGTCTGATGGTAGTACTTCAAAATTAAGCGCAGCAGACAGGCTATGTCCTAGACCTTTGATTTCTGCAGGAGCAATCTCATCTTCCTCTGCAGCCTCTTCGGCCTCTTCTTCAGCAACTTCTTCTTCCGCAGCTTCTTCAGAAACTTCTTCCTCAGCAACTTCTTCCTGAGCCTCTTCCTCAGCCACTTCTTCTTCAGCTACCTCTTCCTCAGCGACTTCTTCTTCAGCAACCTCTTCTTCAGCTTCTTCAGCCTCGATTGCCAATTCAGCGAGCACAGCCTCTCTCAGAGCTACACGCTCTTCCTTGTAAGCTGCAAACTCTTCGTCAGACATATCACGGATCTTTGCTTGCACCGCATCAGTGTCCTTGCCAAGAACCTTAGCCTCTTCAAGCTCAGCTACGCGAATTGCAGCAGCTTGGTCCTTCTTCATATCATCCATTTCCGCTTTCGCGGCTTCTAACTCGTCATTCACAGTGTTGAACTTCTCGTCGGCCGCCTCTTGCGCAACTTGAAGGTCATCTCTTTCCTTAGTAATAGCTTCTACCTGAGAAGCCAGTTCCTCATTATCTGCCGTTTTGGCATCAAGTGAGGCAGTCATAGCTTTAATTGATTCAGCGGACTTGCTAAGGGCGTCTTCTGTCTGTTGACGTTTATCAGCCTCTTCTTTAGCAGAAAAGATCTCCGCTACAGTAGCGGCAATCTCTGTCTTCAATGTGTCGTCCATCTATAATACCTCCTATATATTTTACTTACCTTTTATACAGTATATGGTTACCAACCTGCGCCCTTCTATATATTAGGGCGTATACATACTAAAAACCTTTTCCCATTCCATTGTACTATATTATAGACTTACCTATTAGGGGTAACTAGGCATTGCGCCCGTGTTGCCTCTACAATAAATCCCGTCTATCATCGGGTCCATACCAAGCATAAATTTTACATCCAGCGTAGAACTACCATCGTTCGCACCTGCATTAGCAACTGTGCACTTAATAGTATTAGCTGTAGTGTCTTTAGTAATGTAATTAGTACCTGCATTATAGCAAGGTGTAACTGTTACATTGGCATAAGACGCAAGGTCGTAGCCATGAAACTTCACACCACTAGCAAGAGTTACTTCAGAAGTACCGCTTGCCACAGTAAAAGACTCTGCCCAAACAAAAGGGTATGCATGATTGTTACCCAAATTTCGATAGATAACCTTTAGGTTATCGTCACCATTAATTCTTGTAAGCTTTGGAATACTTTTCAAAAATCCAGTTTGCGCTTTTCCAATAGAACCGCCCATAATTAGTCTCCTTTTGCACGATCATTATTTATTTGAGCTGCCTCGCATAAAGCAGCCTGTAAACCTTTCAACAATGATTGCTGTTTAGTATTTTTTAACATCTTTTTTACAACAGTTTTCACGTACTCTCTGACCTCGCTTAGTTCATATGCGGGATCGTCTGTAATACGTTCTACTTCCTCTACTTTTGGAGAGGTTACTTTATTCGCCACTTCCTCGTCCTGTTCAAGCTCGTCATAATTTATGATCAAAAGCTCCTTACTCACCTTTACTTTTGCCTTTTCCCCGGCCGTCTCTAATACCACAGACGGTGGATTTGCGGGCTTCTCAACAATACCACAACCCGAGAAGGTTATGTTCCTTAGAACCCGTGTTACAGTGCCTTCAGCTATCTCGACACCGCCTTTGATTACTTTGGCCAATCTGCCAAAAAGACTATCACCCATAGTAGCTATACCCAAGGCCTCTGCCTCTGGGCGTGTGATAATAAGGTCGCCAATCTTGACATCATAACTCTGGTAGTAACACTCCATACTAACTTTCCAATTACCAGCGTCAATTTCATCAGCTATCTCTGGGAACCTGTTTTTGTAAACAACAGCGGCCATCGCTACATGCATGTCCTTTTTATCAAGAACACCTGCGTCCTCTGACGCTAATTCAGCCATCTCTAATTTGGCGCCCTCTTTGGTCATGAAGGCCCTATCATAAAGATGTCCAATAATCTCATCTTCCTTGTGCTCTATATCCAGAGCTTTACTAACAATCGTGCCCTCAGCTTTAACAAGCTCTGAAGGTAGAAAGTAAGCATGATTTAAATTCTCGCCTGAAGACACTAAGATGGCGGACAGATATTGAAGATCCATTTGTTTCTCGTCATCTTTAGGCAACTCAATAATCGCCGCAGTAGCCTTCTCTTGGGCTTCTTCCGACACTTTCTCAACTTCAATCTCTGCTTCAAGCAGTATGGGTTTGTTATCCATTATTGATTCTCCTCAATCTTACTTTTAAATCTAGCTTTAGTTAGTTCTGTTAAAAGACCAGCAAAATCCTCGTCAGACAACTGCGCCGCTACATCTTTAAACGATGCCGATTTCTTGGGATTATTAGGCTTAGCTTGTTTCTTTACTTTTGATTGTGGATTGGTATCTTTGGTTTTCTTGTTGGTTTGACCTGTAGGTCTACCATTGGATGGTGAGCCCTTAGGTGCCTTCTGTGTTGGCTGCACGCCACCAGCGCCTTGTGCCTGCTGTTGCCATGGCGAGCCAATGATACCCAATGTACCGTCTTCCACAAGTGGCTTCTCTATCTCCATGTTTGCCAACTCCGTGTCATAGTTGAAACCCAGAATTTCGTGGGCAGTGTTGTAACTCAACATTCTTCTGTCCACTAGTTGTGATACAGTATTCATATATAGTATAATATCTTGTAGTATGTTCTCATCCCAACGTACCTTTGGAAACCTGTCAAAACCCATAGCTTCCGCAATTTGTTGGTACTCTCTATAAATCCATCTGGTGACCTGTCTTCTGGCATAATTAATTTCTTCCATCATGCCTTTAACGACCAGCTCAGCTTCTGGGGCGTTCAAGTCCCCTACCCCATCAATAAGCGCCCTAGTGATGGCTAAACCACCGGTGATGTCGTCATTAACCTGTTCATATTTCTTTATGCCCAAGATGTTCTCAATCTCAGGTGACACAATCTTTTCAATGTTCAGGGTGTGATTCCACACAATGTCGAATGACTTACTAGGTGTGTTAAACAACTGAGATATAGCCTCTAGCTGCGGTTGTGTAGTTACGGGGTACTCATCATTACCAATAGTAATTTTTAGTATATAGTTAGATATGCCATCTAACGTACTTAAATCAGCTTCACGTAATGACCGCTTGTATTCAATGGAATCAAACGCACGCGCGAATCTTGGCTTGGCGTAACGCTCATACGGCTGCTTCCTATAGGTAATAGAACCCACTAGTCTATAGTCTAGCTGATACTCTCCACCCTTTTCTGCAGCAGTCTTTAGATCACTAGGTAGGGCTTTAATAAGTTCTTTCTCTTCTTCTGTTTGTTCGCCGGATGCTTTCTTCAAAAGTTCGGTTAACTCTGGGGGTGGGGTAAGCTTAACAACAGTCTTGTTAAACATAAGGTTACCCTCAATAGTAACCAACTCAGGATTAAGAACGGTATAGTCTGCAGGTAAATGCCCCTTAGACCATATGTTCTTCTTTGCTGCTAACTCCACAGCTTCTATAGCTTCATCAGTTAGTCCCGCAGCCTTGGCTTTCTCAACGATGGCTGCCACTTCTTGCTGGTGCCTCTTAGAAAGTGTTCGACCAGTAGCTTTAGCGGGCTTTTTACCATTATTAATTTTTTGTCCGGGAATTGGTGAAAGATAGGATACACGTGGTTCATATTTAGCTAGTACTTTATATGTGGTCACATGTCCCGTTCTGAAGAAATCTAGAAAAATCCATTCTAGCATTTCATCCATGTTAACATCGAATGCCCATACATCATAGAATTGTTTTATGTTTGGATCATCAATGTCATTCTCAAAGCCTTTGGCAGCTAGGTTTGCCAATGTGTTGATGGCCGCACCTACAATAGGCTCAGTATAATAGTATTTGATGGCCCTCTTGTAAAGCTCCTGAGGACTTTCATCCATGACACTAGGTGTGATAAGATCCAAGGGGGACCTGTTCTGTATAGCATCCCTAGTGACTGTGGCGGCGGCGTCCCTGTATACCCTTGGTACGGCGCCTCCCTTACTAGGCTCTATGAAAGCCAACTCTACGTCCTTATTAGGATTTAGCAGGAACGTAGATGTCCCTGAAGACTCATCAACATTTATGGATCTGATGCCAGCCTTAGGGTACTTTGTCTGTAAATCTTTTGTAATTTTATCTATGTCCGCCATTTAAAACTCCTATAAGATGAACTCCGTATTAGGTGTGCCAGAAACTGTTGTGGCCACTGTGGGTTCAACAATTCGGTAGTCCTGGCGACCATTGGTGTACCTATCCGTGGTTCCAGATACAACTGCTGGTTCCACAGAACGTCTTAACGTAATGTCTACATCGTAACGTCTAACCATATCGTTTCTCCTTTAAAATGGAACCATTAGCGTTCCACCATATGATGTCTTACTATCTGAATCTACCCCGAATGCAGGGCCTAAGAATATATTCTCTACAACTGGCAAGAATTTACCTATGTTATAGGACACTGGTACAAACGTGGCCACAAACTTATCAGTAGTGCCCCCCATACCAATATTAACAAAACGCCAATCCATATCTATTTTTGTTGTACCATAAGACCAAAAACTAACATCTAGTTGTGGGGCAAAAAACTCATTAGTAAGAGCACCGCCCAAACCAATACGCGGATTGAACATCCAACTCTTTTTCGTTATTGGTGTTCTTGCGTATTCAAAACTATTTATTTTTACGGGAAACTTTTCTCCATAAACATAATTACCTCTTTTGTCCTTAGTAGGCATTGTGGGGCTTTCTACCGCCATAGATACTGTCACGCCGCCCTTGTTATAATCCCCGTCAGGGCTTTGTGTGTGTACAATATCAAAATAGAAATCCAGTGGAGCAGGTGTGTACACGTAACGGTCTTTGAGCTTCGGCATGTTAGGACTAACATACATATTACCAGCAGGTATCATCCTACCATTGGCCGCAGGACGGTCAGCGGGTACTATTTCTAACTCTTTTCTAGGATCATCAGCCGGTGCTTTAAATCGCTGAATACTGTCCGCCTCTACCTCAATAATTTTGGACTCAAGCCGCCCTACAACACGGCCCAACTCAGATATCTGGCCGCCCTGTTCTTTTATTAACTCTTTTGCTGCCTCAAGTGCACGGCTATCTGTTTCAGCCATCTTTTCTTGTAGTTCTTGGAACTGTGCTTTGTTAGCCACGACTTGGGCATGCATTATGTCAGCAGCTATACGTGAAATTTGTGTTTCGGTAATAGCTGGTACTGATGTCTTGTTTAGCCAACGGTCTATACCATCACCAATTGCGTTTACTTGTACCCACAAGAACCCAGCAATTGCTACGGCCGCAATGATCTTCGTTATATCCCATATGCTAATTTTTTCCATTTATTTATCTGTATCTAACGTCTCGAAATTTTCTGCTTCTTCGGTCACTCTGGATCTTGTGAGTATTCTACTAGTAGCTAGGGTTATGAAACCACCACCCAAAAAACCCAACCCCACTGTGGGGGTAATCCATGGTTGACCGGATGTTAAACCTTCGGTGAACATACCATAAATTATAGGTACGTACAACAAAAGAAGCCATTGAAACTTCATCGAAGCTACATTTCTAAGAATCTTTTGAATCCATAAATCCCAAAAAGTGCAATCAAATACACTTAATTTCATAGCTTCCTCCTATAATTAGAAACCACTCCTATAAGATATAGAGGTTAGATTATTTAACTTTCTTTTGTAATAGTGCTGCTCCCGCGCTATACGTTATTTTAGCTGTCGACGGGCCAGCGTTGGTTAGGGTTCCCCAACTTGCACCGGGTGCTCTCAAACGTATCATACCACTTTCATTATGTAGTATCGGCTCGTCGTCAATTTCTAACTCTTTTTCTATTAGTCTTACACCGTGGGCTGCTAAGATTAACGCGGAATATAAATCCTTGTTGGCACCCTTGGTAGGTGTATCAAAATGTAGTAAGCCGCTAGCGGTTTGTGTTACAACAATGTTCAACATCTGTGATTTCAATGTCATTACATTAGAATAAGCTCTGGCCTCTAAATCTACAGTAGACCTAATGGGCGTTTCAGGAAACAATAGCTTCTTGTCTTCCAGCAGTGACAGTGTGGCGAAGTTGGCATCTGAAATCCATGCTGGATTGAAAACCACCATCTCTAATATATGTCTGCCTTTGAAATGAGCGTGGTCGTCATTTCCTCTGTCAATTATAGGCTCCACCCCTCCGTACCCTTCTTCTAGAAGGTCACAAACGGCTTTACCACCACCACCTTTGTCCATGAATATACGAACAACATTATAATGCTCACACAGCGCCTGTACCACTTTAGTCAGCCCCTGTGTAGTTTGTTTCTTAACTTCCATTACATTAGCTATACGGTGTGTGGTAGCACCCATACGTATAATAACTACACCACAACTGGCTGCGCCGCCTTGGTTGGGGTCAATACCTATAACATAGGTACCCTCTTTAGCGCCTCTCATTTCCAAATTAAAGCCACTATTTAATGTGCAGTCATCTATTAGGGAAGCTTTGAAAAAACCCTCAGAATCGGATATCATGGCCGCCTCGTACTCCATACTGAACTCGTGGTGAGACATGATACGCTTGGCTTCTTTAATGTTGTTTAGATCCAAAAAACCTATTGGTAGGTCCCAGTAAGGTACTTGCCAAACAGCATACTGGCTGTCCTTACCTTCGTTTGCATCTTTATTTACCATATACCAATGGTCCTTCATGCGACGCCACATGTGGTTGAACTTGTAGTAACCAGAAGAAGTCATAACCATCTTGTTGACTGTCTCCTCCTCAAAATCACTCTCTATGGCCAAGCCCAACTCTATCAGTTTATCTTGGCGCTCTAGTCTGCGCACACGCTCCATTGGTTTCATACCAGTAGCCCCCATAGGACGAACAACCATGTCCAAAGTAATGTCTGGTACTTGGGCTAGCTCGTCTACAAGTATTAAATAAAAACGGGAGCCACGGATCTTATTACCGTCACCTAATGGCAACGCCTCAATATAAGAACCAAGTCCCCCGGCTACTGACTTAAATTTTAAATAACAGGTATCAGAACCTCTTGTGGGTCTCTTCTCACACGCCTCTCTTAAGAGGGGTGATTGTGCGTACAACTTTTCCACCTCAGCAAATATCATTTTTGACTGGCGAAAAACTGGGGCAATTAAGCCCACGCGGTAACCCGGATACAACATACAGCTAAGGACGGCTAGCGTACCTAGTAAAAACGTCTTACCAAAACCACGACCACACACCCCTATAACATAATTCTTGAACCACATGTCTTCAAACACTAAACGCTGGATTGGAGCTAAGTCCACACCCAGCAACTCATATGCTGCTATACACGGATTCTGTCTATAAAATGCTATTAACTCTTTGCCCTGAGAAATCACAACTTCAAGATGCTTACTTTCCTTCTGCTTCAAGTTTAGTCCTCCCTATCGTCTTCTTCTACGTCGATGTCCTCACTATTTCCTTTGTAACCCTCTCTCTTAGCAATCATTTTATCTTGCTCGACCTTCTTTTTACGAAGGGTTTCCATTTGCTCTATTTTCTTAGCGTCATCAAAAGCCATGGCTAGGTTAACAATTGAGAACCCCTTGTATTCATTGGGGTCGATTCTATCCTTACGACGTACTGACAATCCTTCTTTTATTTTATCATTTTGCTTTCTAATCTTTTCTATGGCATTAGATATATCTTGTATACCATCATCCTGTCCCTTAGCTGATTTTAAAAGACGGATCTCAAGAACCCTGTTCTTGGCTAAATCCATAATATCGTCCATATCACCAGACGACAAATCATCAGTTTCAAAATCCTGTAGATAAATGCCCACAAGATCATTATATATCCTTAATTCGTCTTCCTCAAAGATTTCATGCATGGGCATGACCTCTTTAATCATCTTCTTTACTGTGGGAGGATTCTTGGGCCTCCCCCTACCTTTTGCTGGCATTAGGTATCCTCCAAGGTGTCGTAAAACTCGGACGGGTCTAGCCCGTTATTCTGACAGTGTTCTTTAAAGATAAGTATAAGTTCTGGTGTCAGGTTGTGACTAAAATACTCTATGTTCTGACCACATGTTATTTCTATTCTACGTGAATTACGCATCGACTTGTCAGTCATAACATCTTCAAGCATGTTAAGCTCTTCTCTCGTTGCTTCTATCCACTCATCTATACACGCATCCTCAAATCTACCATAACTACAAGAGATTTCGTCTGACAAAGGATTCATTCTCTTGAAATAGCCAATCAAAGCTCTTGATATCTTGTCTCGTGTCTCTGGTTTATGCCGTTGTCCCATCTTTGACATGCTTATAGCACGCTTGCTTTCTTCGCTTAGCTTAAATCCTATAGGTCTTCCTCTTCTACCACCACCCGTCTTCTTAGGCATCTTGAACCTCCTCTAGGATAACAAATTTATGGCACTCAGGACAAATTAAACCATATGTATTTACATTCCCTCTGTGAATATAATCACAGTCTGGGCACTTGTAATAAGCTGCCCTAGCTTCTCGTTTAGGTTTAGAGAAAGTAAAAGGCATGTTCATGTGATTATCAACATGTCTACTTTCTCTGTGTATTCTCTCGTTGTGGTTGGTTACACCGCCCTCCGGTTCATAACGTCTGCCAGTAGCACCGGGGGTTAGTTCTCCAAAATCACTCTTTGTGTTCTTTACTTTCTTAGCTGCGTCTCGCGCAATTGCATCAATATTAGTTGTCATAACTATCGCCTGATGTCCACCTCAATACAGCGTTTACTGGCAGTATAATCTGATAGATATACACAAAGTTCCATAGGAGTATACTTAGCTAGTGGTTTCTTCCACTTACCCGTACTCCAAGGTCCGTAGTGATAGCCCACACAATCTCTGATAACCTTAAAAGCATCGTCATCTAAAATCATGGTGACTTCCTGCACCTCTTCGACTAGTTGTGCAGCCAAGTCAGGGTGATTCCTTGTGGTATGCCCGGTTCTAGTCAACCCCTGCTTACGCAGATCATGAATTACGCAACCAGCTATGATCTCATCACGTTTGTCTTCACAATTCAGTGCTCTACATAGCTCATAGGCCACAGTAAACACTTTTTTGGTATGTAGCATAGTACCGTCTGGGCCTAGCTCTGATATAGGATGATACTTACCACTGGAACTAGCAGGGCAATCTGTAAAAAAGTAATCTGGCGCTTGTATAAGACAAAGCCGCGTAAATTCCCTAATACGCTCATCGTAAATTCTAATTAATTCTTCGTGGAAAATCTTTTCCCTTTCCTCATTTGAAACCATTTAAATCTCCTATCCTTAACCTATTGGCGGTCTTTCATCAGGGCCCTCAGTCATGTCAAACCCTTTTAAAGTGATACTATCACTATCAAGCCTTACTTGTTCTACTCTAGTAGAATTATGCTTGGGATTGTATCCCGCTTGTGGGTAAGTCCCACCTCTGTAACGCCGGGGTTGTTGTGAATAATCCATCCACTTTAAACTGTCATCTCTCGCCAAAGTCGCGCCTTCTTCATACTTAATCCAGTAGGGCTTTCTAAAAGCTTCCATTGCAATAGGCATTAGGCTACTCCTTTATTTTTTAGCTTTTTTCTTCTTGTCGTCTTTTTTCTTTTTCTTAGGATCTTCCTCTTCGTCCTCGTCTTTCTTCTTCATGAAAGGATTCACGCCCTTCTTAGCCGCAAACTCTTCGTAAGCCTCTTCTTGCCCTTCCCAAATATCTTCTTCGGCCGCTTGCGATTTCATGAACCCCATAAGATCCATTGCGAATGCTGGGACGCCAGAGCCTTCCCATTCATAAGAAATACTCATGTATTCTTTGTCACTAATCTTAGCAACCATACGCGCTGAGTTGTAACCATCCTTGGACTTAGAAATATTAGTATACATTACTGTGTCCGGGGCCACACTCACTGTGAAGTCTTTGCTCTTTGCCATCTTAGTCAATCTCCTTTAATTTCATATTGTGTAAATCTGCTATCCATGGGACAAGTATTTTAGCTTGCCCTCTTAAATCATCTTTCGTACCTTCATTCCTTACATCGAAATCAATCTCGAAATCAACCTTATCCAACGATATCTCAGAAATATGGTTAGGTTGTTGAGCCGCTCCTTCAATAGGCCGTGACACTCTTAGTACCACGCCTCCCCTATCTATGATTGGATAAACTTCATTTGCGTGCCTACAATCTGTAATGATGACATTATCATAACCCTTGTCTTCTATTACATTAAACAAAGCTTTAACCCAATAGTTTATGTCCTTATCCCTAAAGAACTGTCCGTAGTCCTGTAGAAATTCGCGTGGGGACCAATAATCCGCTGGGTTAGACGAAATTCCCAGACCGTCCTTAGGATACCTAAGATCCGGTACCTCTTTTAAGTCTCCCCACAACTGCTCGTAACTAAGATCAAAGTCTCTTTGAACACGTTTCTTAAGCTCTAATGCATATGCAATCATTACGTATGTGTTGTTCTTCTGTGCATTGAACTCTTCTCCCAAGTAGGACGCTAGTGTGTCCTTACCTGCTCGGGCCTTTCCTATAATTCCTATAATCATTAAGTATTCCTTAAAACAAATGAGTTGCCATAGCGCTGAACGCCCTGCTTGTACAGCTTTTCATTGTCGTGTTTTTCTACCATTTGCATGGCCCTGTGGCCAGCGGCGTCTTCAAAATTTAGAATAATATTATCTTTGTTTATGATGGGGGTACACTGCGCAACACATGTGTCATACACCATAGCATTAGCTATTACGGTGTGTCTACCAATCAACCACATTATCAACCAATATTTAAATCTATTCATTTTATCCTAATATTTTTCATGTTCTTCAAGGAGCGCTCTAGCTCCGAAGTGCTTCTCTTTAATTGGCGCTCTAACTTAGCTATGTCAGGGTCAGCCACCTTAGAGGGCTTCTTAGGCCCCTTTGTAGTCTTCGTACGCTTAACCTCCGTGAACTTAACTACATATTCTTTACAGTCCTTACAATCACACTTGGGGGCGTTGATATCACAAAAACACTCTACGTCCATACCTTTGAATTTAACTAGAAGCTGTTTTATCATTACTAGTATCTATTATTATCGACCAGTCACTTTTCTGAATTGCCCGGTCTATTAGAATACGCTCCTCATTAAATTTGTCTCGCTGTTCCATCAAATTAAACATATCAAGTGACGCACACTCTGTACGAGCGATAAGCTGTGACACCAGATCTACTTTGCGCTCCGTGTTCTGGCGCAGCCTAACAGCGTTGGCTACAGTGATTTTAGAACCGCCTAATTCTACAACAGTAGAAATGTTCTTGTCATCTATTAATATAAGATGTGATTTCAAATTGTCAAGTAAAACCAGCAAGTTTTTTACAGCCAGATCCACATTTGCCCTGTTAGTTTCCTTGGACAAATATTCACCAGTATCTCTTATCTTTTCTTGTATAAATTTTTTTCTTGTTATCAACTCTGCTAAATACATAATATCCTCGTGTGTGGTTACCCGCCACTATTATTCTACACTAAACAAGTGGAACAGTTGTAACAAAACTTATGGTATGACTTGTTGCCGTGACCACAAGTGGGACAACGTTTCTTAGTACGCGTGGTGGTAGGTTTGACTACCCGACCCCCGTCTTTGCGACGGCCTTTGAGTCTGATTACTATCACGTACTTACTGGATTCCAGACTACCTACATTACCGTAGTCGAACTCTTGTCTGGTTGGCTTACCATTTACGGTGATGCCTTGGTCGTTGCTATTGCTGTAAAAGCAATTCACACTCGAACTCTTACTTTTTGAAGAGCGGCCACTAAAATTACCGGTAGAATTTGAACTTGTGTAAGTCCAATCAGCTCCTCCAGTACCAGCAGAACCACCAGTGTACCAAGTTGTTGCCCACGGTTGTGGGTTGTCGTTAACGTAAAGCACGGGTTCGTAGTCTCTTTCGTAACGGAATTCTACACGTAGAATACCATCGTCGAGTCTATCACCACGGTATCGAGAAATTTCCGCTGTCTTCTCGATAAATCTGAAACGATTACGGACTTTATTATTTGTACCCATAAAGCCTTTAATCTCAACAGTATTGTTGGCAGGTACAATAACTTCGTTGCCGCCGAATACACGCTTACCGTCTACGGTGACATTAGCTACTGCCTTCCTGCCTTCAAGATTCTTTAAGACAATGGAGTAGTCGCTCCCGAAGGGTAGGCGTACATACCCCCGCTCGTCTCTAAGAACCTTACCTTTTGATTTTACTACTACTACAAAATTATTTCTAAATGTCATGATGTCTTCTCCTTTTAACAGGCCACCAGCTAGGGCCTCTATTTAATTTTTAACTGGTTGGACATGACGGGTAACCACGTTTTTTGTCTTATCCAGACAATACTTCGAAAGCTTGTTTACCCCTTGGGGTATCCTTGAGCACGAAGGTAACACGCTGAGCTGATTTTAATGTCTTATAGCCTTCCATTTCGATGCTGGTGTAGTGCACAAAATAATTTGTTCGTGCCTCTTCATCCATATGTGCATCCTCATCGGAAAACAAAAAACCAAAACCCCTCTCGTTACTGAACCATTTTACAGATCCTTCAATTCTTTCACTCATGTAATTCACTCCTTTAACCATATAATCTTTTTGCTTCATCCCAAGTTATATTTTCGTAGTGATGCGTAGCATCCTTTAACTTAAGACGTTTTACATTACCACCTACGCGGTAATCTACGTGAATCCATCCTGTGGGGAAGTATTCCATGATAATTGTTCTAAAATCTAATTCGTTGTAGATAAACTCCACAACGTCAATCATCCTTGTCCCTTCCGATATCGGTTCAATATCTGCTGCTTGTCCTCGTGCGTGGTTTGAGTTTTTGCTGCTGCCCACAGCCTCACATAACTCAACACTCCTAAAACCTGACGTAATCCTTATCCTACCAAACCTCGTCCTTACCGGCTGAAGTACGTTGGCAACCAATTGTTCCAGAGCCCGCCACTGCTCTTCATTTGGTTCATTCTTAATTCCCTTACGTAGCGCTGTGGCTGACTTTACAAACTCTTTGTATTGAAAGTTAGGCGCTCCGGGTATCTTATCGTTTAAATTACGCATGTTATTCCTCCCTTAACAATTAAGGGGTTACATTATTACAACTGTGACGCTAGGAAACATCCGTTTGCTACTGCCGTCATGGGGTTCTCTGCTTTACGTACTTCACTAATCTTGAACGGCAAGTCCATACCAGCAGCCAGTGCTGCCTCTGTTTTGCGTACAAAACCAGTAGCTTTAGACAAACCACCAGAAACAATGATGGGGACTGGGTCCCTAAATACTGGTAGCTCTTTCTTACGTAAATTTAGTTCATGTATCATGTTCTGTAGCGTATAAGTAATAACAGAACTGTAGTATACAGAGACTGCCTCCATAATCTTCGTGGAGGACTTAAACAAGTCTACACCAGCCTCTTTCTCCAACTGTACTAGGCTAGGTGATATGTCCAGTGCGTTGCCCACTGATGTGTCAATGAAATCGCCAGAACGTGTCAAACTGAATTCGACTAATGGTTCTCCCATAAGAACAACGGCCACATTAACCATACCAGCGCCAAAACTAATGGCTACACCAGACAACCCCTCGTCAAGAAGCTCGCTTAAGCAAATTGCAAAAGCTTCGTTGATTGGAAAGGATTTGTACCCCATATCATTAAGATACATACCCATTATCTCCGTATGGTAAATAATATCGAAATGAGTATCAATAGGCTTGGCTGGTACAGAGTATACTACTGTGTCATTACCATCGCCTTTATTAATCAATGACTCAATCAACAGTTTTAGCATAGGCAAAGAATCTTTTTCTCTTGGTGAGATGATTCCCTTCCTAAGAGGCCTCTTAGCTACATCATTGCGCTCAATAGCTATCTCCAATGCGTCCTCACCTACCACAACGAACGTGTCGTTCTCGGTGATGAAGTTTGCACCCCTCTTTTCTAATGACATACGAATACTGTTTTTATTAACTTCTGATTTTGGTACGATGCGATAAAAAGCATCGCGCTGCATTTTGAAAATCGGAGATCCGTCTTCGTCAACCGATGCGGCCACCAACATGTTGGTACCAATATCTAAACCTTTGTCGCTCATAATTCCTCCTACTTCCTTGTCGGTAATGTGCCCATAAGGCCTTTTAATTTTGCAACCTTATCGTTCACATTTATTTTATCCGTAGTTTTTACATCTTCTACGGTGATGTGAGGCTCCATAGCGGCGCCTGCATCAGACTCAAGAGGATCAATGTAGGCCTTCTCCATCTTAGGCCTGTCAGGATCTTCAACTACAACTGCCCCATCACCATGTACATACGTGGGCGGGGCATTCTTGATAGCTTCTATAGCGTCATCTTTAGTTTTAATTATTTCTTCTAAAGAAGCTATTTTGTCTGTTAATGTTTCAAACTTAGCTTCAGCCATAACTAATTTATTGTTGACTTCTGTAGTTTCGTTTCTGGCGTTTACTAAATCCTTGTCTCTTAAAATAACTTTTTCTTTTTCATGATTCAGGTCCATCTGTAAACCAGCTAGGGCCTTGTCACGTTCGCCTAACTTAACGAGTACACCATCATACTGTCTTTGTTTGGCCTCTGCTGTAGCCTTGTGTTGTTCTATCTCAGGTAGTGCATCATTGATGGCCTTGTCTACATCTTCAGCAGTGAAGGTTCCGGCGGTTTTCTTAGGGACTTGTAAAAGTGTCTCTTTTAATTTAACAACTTCTTCTCTAAGACTTACTACCCTGTCATCTTGTGATAGTGCTTCTATCGGTTGTACAGCGTTTAATCTTTTTTGTTGGTCCCTAGGACCGCTACCTAGAAGTACACGGCCCGTCTTAGGATTCTCTTTGTTATATCTCATTATTTTCGTTGGTATTCTACATGGTCTATGAGGCCATACTTCTTAGCTTCCTCTGCGTCCATGAAGAAATCCCTCTCCATGTCCTTTTTGATTTTGACTAATTTCTGACCCGTGAATTTAACATAGTCTTTAGCCATTTTAGCATACAACTTCTCTGTGTGTTTCATCCTGTTCAGCATCTCTTGGTACTTACCTTGGGTACCACCCGCCAACTCATGAATCATAATATCTGTGTTAGGTAGTGCGTAACGCTTACCCTTAGCCCCAGCAGCTAAAATAAAACTTCCTGCACTCATAGCCGTGCCCAATGCTATAGTAACTACATCCGATTTAACATATGTCATGGTGTCGTAGATAGCATACATAGCGGATATTTCACCACCGGGCGAGTTGATATACATTTGAATATCTTTCTCAGGGCTGTCTGCTTCAAGAAACAGAAGTTGTTTGACGATAGAACCAGCCAGCTCTTGGGTGAACACCCCTTCAAGAGAAATGATTCTATCTTTTAGAAGTCTAGAACCTAAATCGTAAACCCGTTCTCCGCCTTTTCCATCATCTTCAATTACGTACGGTACAGCCATTTAAATCTCCTTAAATCCTGCTAGCGCTTTTGAGGCGCCGTTAACACATTAAATACACGGTTAATACAATTATAATACATTTTCAGCGTTTGTCAACCCCATCCAGAAATATTTCTAGATCTTTTACATCATCAGGGTGCAGCCAAATCGGTCGGTTCTCCATCGCTCTCGTGACAGAGTTCCATGTGCCTGCCACCACAAAGCCTCGCCACACAACCTGAAAAGGTTTTACATTCACAGCTCTGTGAATGAATTTTAGTGTCTTGTTTGCAGTGTAAAGGTCAGTTGTTCTTATCATTGGCAAAGCCGCTTTCTCCGTGAAAGATTACTTACGTTAGTAAGTTATCTTGAACCAGGTTTTATCTATTATACAGTTTTATCTATTATATGTATGTAATAATTACATGGAGGTATATGTAATAATTACATAACCCCCCTTTAAGTTTACCACTCATCGGGGTCACTCAAAGCATTGTATTCATTGACATCTCTAATCATCTTCTCTGTCTTTTCCGCTAATAGCTTGTCTGAGAAGTATTTATCCAGATAATATGCCTCATGTCCGTTAAAATCATGGGTCCCAAAAATGTAAATATTACACCACCCGAGCGGTGTTTTTACCCGCTTGATTTTTACAAGCCCTTTCTCTGCCAAAGACTTAGTGTATCGACTAATATTACCCTGATTAGACTCTTTACCAGTAAGGTTGTATGCCAAGTCTTCTTGTGAGAAATTAGAGGCTATGAAGCCTTTCTCATAAAATCTTTCATAAATTTTCTTGGTGCCGGTGTTTATAGCCCGTCTGATAATGAACCCTCTCAGATGAAAATAAACAGCACTTTCTTTTGTGCCCGCCCAATTAATGTAGGCTTTACAACGCATAAATTTCTGTGGTATGCGTATAAAGCCATCCTCTGCACTAGCGTCAAATTTGTATTTCTCTACCATTCTTCCTCCTAAAAATATTATTAGTGATAAATCACACCAAAATCATAATACATGATTCAGGATTTGTCAAGTTTTTGGCCGCACCGCTGCAAGTGAACTGTTTGGTACTGGTGGTTTTTTTTCTTCCATAGACTGTTTGATGCTTTCAAGCCTGTCGGGCCCAAACTTAAATATAACACCTTTACAGGGTATCTCAATTCTTGTGTGGTCCTCCAGTATAAAAAATCTTATGTCAGCCTTGGCTTCTGTTATGAAACCATCACCAGCTACGTTCTCAAGTGTAGTCCATCGCCAATTTTCTACCGGCTTGTAATATACTGTGTAATTCATATAGCTTCCCCTTCTCTTTTACTTAGGACTCTCGCCCCGTATTGTGTAACTAATATTGTGTGCTCAAAATGAGCTGAGGGCGAACCATCCTTTGTAGTAATTGTCCACCCGTCTCTTTCTTTTGTTGTTTCATCAGAACCTGTTACAATCATAGGTTCTATCGCTACAACCATACCTTCTTTCAGTACTGTGTTGTGGTCTCTTGTGTATATGTTCGGTATGAAGGGGTCCTCATGCAAAATAGCGCCGACTCCGTGGCCCCCATACCCAAAAATTACGCGGCAGTCATTGACTTTCGCGTACTCGTGTATTACTTTAGATATATCTCCGACCCGTGTGTTTGTCGCTACTATTGCTATACCCTTTAATAAAGCGTTGCGTGTTACATCTATAAGTCTTTGTTTTTCCTTGTCTATCACTCCCACAGGGATGGTGATAGCAGTGTCACCGTAGTACCCATTTTTCAACACCCCTACATCCACACTAACGATGTCGCCACTCTTTAGTTTCTGAGTGGACGGTACTCCGTGTATAATTTGATGGTTAACTGACGTACATAAAGTATGCTTAAAATGTCTATAGTTCTTAAATCCCGGAACTGCGTCGTGTTCTATAATGATTTGTTCCGCTAAATCGTTCAAATGTAGGGTCGTTAATCCGGGTTTAACTTCACTGGCTATTGTAGTAAGAACTTTACCAGCTATAAAATTACTTTCAGTTAATTTCTTAATCTCATTTTTTGTTTTTATAATGACCATCGTTTTATTAATTCATGCTCTAGCAAAGACGACATACTTTCGGGTTCGTATTTGTTACATTCCAGTACGACATGGTCTAGATCTATGTGTAATAGCATGCATGTTATCTGACCAAAAAGTAACTCATCACCCTCCTCAAAATCATCCACACCTAAATATCCGTAATCCTGTATAAAACTTTCTAAATCAATTGGCTCTATCACCCTGTTAACACAGTGTTTACACGTTAAACATAAGGAGTCGATAAAGGGGTCAGACATATCTTTGTCCATAGAATACCTCCACTGGGATTATTTTCTCTGGTCGTAGGCCCTACTAATAGTCTCTTCTGTTTTTCCTCCTTTTATCTTTCCAGCCTTCTTAAATCTCTTAATCTTGGCATTGATACTATCTGGCTCTCTACCGGGGAGTAACCCCCTAAGCTCGTCAATAGTGGCTGTATGATAGTTATTGATTAGGATTTTTTCTTCGGAAAACTTCCATCCCTTTCTCTTTGCCATTTGAAACGCACCTCCTTTAATTCTTCCCAGCAAATTTCGCACACAAACTTATACTTACCGCCTGTAGCGTAGCTGATCCATGATTGTCTGCCACATCTGTGGCACCGCATCATTTCTTAGTCTTCTTCTTTTTACCCTTGCTTGCTTTGTACACATTCTTTTTTTCTTTTCTTTTTTCTTGACCATCAGTGTATAATTTACGCGTAGGCATTATTCACTCCTTCTGGCGGCCCGCCTCGCTCCCCTGCGCGCCCTTTTTTCTTTTCTAGTTCCACTCAGTCTCTCCAGCTCTTTGGCTGTAGGTATGCGCTTCCTTCTCACTTCTCCCATTGGTTAACCCTCCTCGAAGTATTCTTTCATACTAGTTTTAACTTTGCAAGAATCTAAAATCTCTTTCATTAGATCTAAAACCTCTTTGTCCACGCTGCCATCTTCCATAGCGGTGTCAATCCCATCCAAGATCTCCATCTTCTTGAGAGCCCAGATATCGTCGTCTGAATACATTTGGCTCGCCATGCTTAACCTCCCCTAATAATGAAGTATTTCCTATACTGTCTAGTCCCGAGGAAACAGTAGTCCCCTCATAATAAAACAGGTTAGTTTATTATGGTCGTTATTGTTCATCAAGTTGCTGTACATTTTCTGAATAACACACAGGACACTCCTTCATCCATATAACGTGCACATCATTATCAAATCTTACTTTTGACTTACTCTTTAGAATCCATTGAGAAGACATACATTCAGTACAGTAGCAGAGTACCCATTCAGCGCCGTATAGTGCGTTAGCACATTCTTCACATACAGGTATTTGAATGATGGCATCAATCATAATGTTACCGTCCAAGTCATAACCAAGGTTCTGACATAGATAATCTACGGCAGGGTGGTCTTCACTAGGATCTTCAGCACTATGCTTGAGTCCACAGGTGGTTCCTTCCAGATCAACAGTGGCAATTAGTTTCTGCAGCCCCTCATCTAACATTTCCATTTATGGCCCCTTTGTCCTACGAATTTATTTGGGGGCAAACTTAAACTTGCACTCAATGCCTAAATACTCAAGAAGTTCTTGGGCAACCTGGTTTATGCCCCCATACTCACCTGGTACAACAGCGTAAGGTAGGTCGTTGCTACCTAAGATACGTCTTGTAACATTGTCTACTTCTTTAGCCTCTTCAAATGTTTGGTTTCTACCGGCACTGACGTAGGCCTTAGTCCTACGTATAATATAATTTACATTATTAAACTCTTTAAAGCAAGCCACCACAGCATCTTTGAACTCGGCGTGGGTGTCACCATAAATCAGAGACAGTAATATAGGTGAATCTGTAATTATTACGTCTACTTGGTCTACGAGTCTAAAAAGCCTGTGGTGTTGTTTACCAAAAACATAATACTGATTATCTAAGGTTTTCATCCTGTTTTCCCAAGTCAAGTCTTTAGCATATTCTGTGACTAATTCAGTACTTACAGCATGTAATTTTAACAAACTAAAAACGCCAGCAGCCGTGGTAGATTTACCTGCGCCCGGACCGCCATACAGATTTATAACTAGTGCTCCATCTTTCTTTTTCTCCATAATTCTCTTTGCTCCCTTTCCTCACATCTTGCTTTATTTAATTTCTTTAGACACTCAGCCATCTCCTTCTCCGCTTCCTTATCACGCGTAAAGTCGCTTGTATCTTCTACGTTATCCCAAGGCATCTCGGCCTCCTTATACGATTGATAGGGCGCCTAATGGGCGCCCCTTGTTACTTAAGACAAAGTTTTATCTTGGAGTAAATCAGCTACTTCTAACAACTCACTGCGGTATGAATTCTGTAACTCTACCATAGCTATTGACCTGTGCGGTAGCGCCCTCAAGAGCTTCAATAATCCTGATTCTGATGGCTTAACTACATTATAGGTTTGTTTAAGATCTCCTAAAAGTATTAACTTACCAGTTTCGCTGGGTCTAGATAAAATCATGCTCATGTAGTTTACATCTATTAGCTGTACCTCGTCAACAATCATTATGTCGTCGTTCAAAAGTGACATACCCTGGATCTTGTTGATGGGCAGCAATTCAAACTTTTGTTTAAATATTTCGTCTCTTACATAGTCATAGGCTACACCACTAGCTTGCTGGTCTCTGGTGGTGCCATACAAGAAATAAAGTGCTGACAAAAAGCCGCCGCACCACTCTACCATCTTGTCGAATTTGTCGCCGGGCTCAAATCCTAGATTGTATTTGGCACTGATACCGGTAGAGGGTCTAGTTATAAATGCTTTCTTTTGGCTCTCAGCGAGCGTATATGCGGTTCCAATCAGAGTCTTACCAGAACCCCATCTACCCGTAATTAAAGTGTGTGGTGCCTCTCTAAGGGCGTATATAGCACACACTTGGAAATGGTCCCTTGCCTTAAGTAGGGCACCACCTGTGTCTATGACCCTGTACTTCTTTTCGTTGTTAATCAAGTTTAGTGTATGTTTAAATGGATTGTTAGCATAGATAGACGGTTCTTTAGCGCCATGATTAATAAACACAAAGAACCAAGCGTCTCTAATTAGTTTCTGGCCACTAATTTCAGAGAAACAATCCACTATTTTATCATAGTCATCCTCAGCGTATGTTTTGGCAAAAGCAAATGTGTCTTCTCCCATACATGCGTAAAGGTCGTCCATCTCAATAAAGGCGTATGGTTTAAATAGGTTGTTCAGTACTACATCGTAAAGCTGACAGTCGGCCCCCTTAGCTTCAGCAATGATGGACATGGAAATATCTTTGGTGGCTATCTGAGCACCAGTCTCAAGTGCCGTTTGAATTATCCTAAGGTCGGCCTTAGTTATTTCGTTGTCATCAACTGTAAATTTTATTTTGTCTGGAAATTGTTGTTTAAAAGCTAAGATGGCGCGTATGGCTTCTCTCGCGCTAAATGAGGTGTCGGGTTTGAATTTGTGGTTGTCCAACTCCAACAACACGGTGACTGGTATTACTATCTTTTCGTAAAGCTTAGATAGTTTAAAAATGATGTTTGAATCGTCAAGAAATAGATTGGTGTCGATTATTACAGAGTTGCTCATTGCTATCTCCTTAAATTTTTAAAGTTTTTATGATTAGTTAAGAGTCACCTTACAAGAACAATCTAAGCATACCCCCTCTCTGTAGTATCTTTTGAACGGACCTATCGTCGAACAAAGGCCCTTTTACACGACGTCCTGTCAGAAGAATTATGTTCCCCCATTTGTCGTAGTTAGTGTTTCGGTCAAACCCTTCTGGCAGGATTACGTGTTCAATGCGTGCACGTGCACGCAAAACATCACACGACAACATAGTCATCTCAGCCTCTAGGTGGCAGTTATGGCATAGTGCTGCGCCGTTATTTAAATAATATCCACCGTTATGGAATAGTCGTCGTTCAATGATATGATGTGCGTCGGCCGCAATATCTTCACAGCCGACGCATGTGTTATGGTCGCGTTCGAAAACGGATTCTCTGAATTGAGTTCTGGTGAGTAAAGCTTGCATTACCATTTATTTTTGGTGTCGTAAGCGTGTTTGATATGATCTAGAATGATTTCTATTGTAGCCATAAGATGCAGTTGAATATCATCTGCTTCATGTGGTCTTTCCAAGTTCCTAAAAACATAAGTGGTTTCTTTCCAGTACCATTTAATAAAACTAAGAGAAGTTTCTTTTCTAATCGTATCCAGAATGTTGTGTAGCCTATCACACAATTTGATGGTGAAGGCTTTCGGCGACATTCCGTTAAACTCCGACGCCATATACTCCTTCTTGGTTAATCCTTGTGCTTTGTAGTCTTTCGAGCTAGTTAACTCCCCGACTAGTTCAGCTACAGTAGTACCAAATAAAACTTCGAGTTCATCTATCGTTGTATCTGTGTCCTCTACTGTATCGTGTAGATACGCAGCAGCTATCATCTTAGCATCTGATACGTACCTCGTTAATATTTTGGCCACCCCTTCAGGGTGTGTTATGTAGGGGTTACCAGTAAATTTTCTCTCTTGTCCAGTGTGGGCTTTTTTTGCAAATAAAAATGCTTGTTGTAATAAATCTTGCATGTGTCTCCTATACTATATGAAAGTTAGTTTATTGTTAATATATAGTATAGGACACGTTTTGTTGTTTGTCAACATTTATTTTTAGGTTTCTTAAACTTTAAATAATTTTCTGGCATGAAGTCGCTAATGGTCTCTTCAATATCATCCGGTATTTCTAGCTCGTCCTTGACTCTAATTATACCCTCTGCGATAAGGGAAAGGAATTGCTCCATAGCCTTTCTCAACATCATGACTTCTTTGTTTGATACCATCATACGCGCAGCCATACCAGTTATACTATCACCGGTATTCTTTGCTATACCTACTATTTCATTGTGGTAGTCTTGGTATCTATCAATTGTTTCCGTTCTCTCTATCGTTCTTAAAGCTTCCCACTCTTCTCGTTCCTTTTGGTGTTCGGCCAAAACCTTTTTGTGATCTTTTTCTTTTTTTAAAATATACAGCCCCTCAAAAATAGCTACTGCCCAAGGACCGTAAGTAACACAAAATTCGCCGAGTTGGTTCAGCCAACTTACGTCAATAGGTCCAGACATTTTATGCCTCCTATGTTAGAAACTTATGATTAAAGAATTCTTCCTTCGCCTCTAGTTGAGGAACTTGTGTAAAACGTTTGTTTTTGAGCTTTAGATTTACGCCGTTTATTAAAGTCTTATAATCTACATCAAAATTATGTGAAGCTAATACTTCTACAAGGTAATAAGACAATGCCCCATGATATCTACCATTTATCCAAGCATCGGCACTTGTTTGATTTTCCATGCATCCTGAAATAAGGATAGCATCGCCCTGTTTCTGTGCTGACACGGCAAACCCCCTTTTCTGCGTCTGAACACTTTTACCTTCTGGTACTACGAAGTTAAGGTTATCATCTAAACCAACTCTTGGGTTAGTTAGAATGTTGCTTGGCGGGGGCGGAAGAAATCTATTTCTGAAATCATCCTTATCCTTACCACCTAACTTTTTCAAAGAATTTCTTAGCCCTGTTCCAGAGTGGCAACAGTCTAATATTACTAAAATCTTTACCCCTTTCGGAAGAAGTTTAAAGAAGGCACCTAATTCATGGTCTCTTAGTGGGTCATTCCAATCCAAATCAACGGGGCATAGAATCTCGTCCCTACCATCCGCTTCATCCGAGTTAGTCCAGTCATTAGACATTACTTGTGAACCATGCCCGCTGTAATGAAAGAACACAGTATCACCGGCCTTTACACCCGTGACTAGTTTCTTAAGGCTGACCAACAGATTGGCTTTTGTACAATCACTATCAGTAAGTAGGTCTATATTTTTAGTGTTAAATCCAAACTTCTCTGACAAAACCTTATACATCAGAAGACAGTCGTTGACACACCCACGTAATGGTGCGTCAGGGTAATTATTAATTCCAGCTATAAGAGCTTTCTTCATACTGGTTCCCCCTTCTTGTATAACAGATTCAGGAAGGCTGTCTACTTCAAATGAGCCTTCGAATTGTAAATCTAACGGTTCTTTAATTCCGAATAAACTTTTTATCCAAGCCCAAAGCCTTTTTAACATGATTTTCCCCCTTGTTGTTTAACCAGCACAGCCCTTAAGGTAATAATAGTAAGTGTCGTCAGTAATACCAGTAAATGCTGCGGTTGGCCCTGACACTGTATTTAAATCGGCATCTAATATGTAATAATTTTGGCCATGCTCTGACCCGCCCGCAACCTGCATTAAAAATGTACCGTCTGGTAACGCCATAAATGAAACGGGCTTGCTACTAGATAAAATTAATTTATCTTCTATTAATTTACTTCCTGTATCATTCAATACACTACCATAAGTGTTACCATCACTTGCTTCAAATACTAAGGCTATTTTATCTGTAGACAGTTTAGCCGAATAAACATAATCAACCATAGATTCACTAGAATAATCATTATAAGTACTAACATCAGATAAATCAGTAGGAGAATAAAAATGAGCATATTTATTATCCATCTCAAAAATTACAATAGACCCGCTTGCAAATTGAATTGCTGAACTAAAATCATAATCCGATCCATCTAGCCACGTTGTTGCTTGACGGTTAGTACCATTGGAATTCCATATGCTACCATATATTGTACTTTCATCATCATCCATCCAATGACAGAAAAAACCACCATCTGCTAAGGCCGTAACGTCAAACCCCTCATCTTCGTAAGCTGTGTTAGCGTCTGTGTCTGCGTTAGTCACTCCTTGTACTAACCCCCCATCGGAATCTAAAATAACAAAATATATATATTCGTCGTCGTAATCTCCCCACAGTACCACAATGTTACCATTAGTTAAAACACAAACATCCGCGTATGTGTATAACAAATGGTTTGCCACGGTGTATGACCAGTCTTCAGTCGTAGTTCCCGCTAAGAAACATTTAACCACTACTTCTTCAGTAGAAGTATTACGACCCACTACCACTACTCTTTTGTCTGGTAATATAGCTGAACGGTAGGCGTAACTAAAGTTTGCTCCTAAATCTGACTGTGACCCACCCGCCTCCAAAACCACCCCGAAGTTGGTAGCGTCACCATCGTCGTACAGCAAGAATGTATAAGAACTCATCAGGATCTCCATTGCGTCTACACGACCATAGCCTATCACTTCCCCCTCAGACGTTCTACCAAACACTGTTTTTATACCACTACTTAAAGTGGTTATAGCATAATCCCCTGAACCAGATATAACAGAATTATATTCTATAGACCAATCTGATTCATCTAATACAAATACTCTTGTAGTTTCACTTTTAGTTCCTGATATTTTATAAGTCATTTATTATTCTCCTATTTAAGAAACTTGTTATCAAACAATTTTTCTTTTCTGCTCACGTTTTTACCCACATAAGCTCTTCTTACGTATTATCTGCCACCACTAGAATATTCAAACACATAAGACAATCTAATTTTAGTTGGACGATAATCTTCTTGCCATGTGGCGCCGGATGCTGTATTTAATCTACCAGAATCGTCAGCTGTGTCCATTTCCCATCGGTTGTTATTCCACGTTACATAGCCACCCGCGTCTTCCCAATGAGTATTGTCAAATTTGGCTTCCCAAGTGCCACCATTATAGAATTCTATATTGGTTACGTGCATTTTTCTACTAGAAAGTGCCGCCGTTGGTAAGAACCATCTTAAGTTGTAGAAATCGTTATCTCCAGGAGGATAGGTTAAAGTAAATTCTTGTCCTGTTTTAACGGTATCGTCTTCTACTAAGAAAAGTATTTCAGCACTAACACCACGAAGATTGGCAGATGCCCCGGCTCTGAAGTCCGTAACAGTGTCTTGATAAAATTCTATACCTGTAATTGCCCATCCCTCAGCAGCACCATCTGAATACAAGTAGAAATAAGCAATGTCCCCCACATCGTATTGCCAGTACGATCCAAGTAAAATCTCTTGTTGGTCTACAAGAAGCCCAGCATAAAAAGTATTATTTCCATTTGTATATTTAAGTCCTATTTGTAAATCTTCTGGATCATTTTCTATAGTAAACCTCATCTTTGAAGGCTCAAAGCCCTCAACCCAAGTGGTACCAGATTTTGGGTTTAAATCAACCTCTTCTGGGTAGGCGGCCGCCGGAATCCATTTTTCATTCACAGCATCCCATTCTCCGTAGTCAGGGTCGTCGGGGTTCCAAAAGTTGTTGTCGTAGTAACCATCCCACCACTCATCATCTTCTATTATACACTTTAAGGCGTCCACGAAGCCGTAACCCATTACTTCTCCTTCATTAGTTCTGACTATCACACACTTAACCCCACTACTAAGTGTGGTCAAAGCGTAGTTACCGGCTCCTGAAATCACCGTGTTACTTTCAATCGACCAATCGGATTCTTTAAAAATTATCACCCTTCCGGTTTCTGATTTTGTTCCTGATATTTTATAAGTCATCTTTAACCCCCTGTTTAAAATGCACGATATTTGCAGCCGCTACTCTTTCTTTACACGAGAAACATCTACCACATGGTTCTCCTCTTATAGGTCTTCTACAAGACCATGTTAGGTCTACTAATTCCTTTGGACATTCTCGTAATATATCTGTTTTATAGTATCGCATGTCTACTAAAGGCATCCAAAGTTTAGGATTCAGACGCGAACGTTTATTTGTGTTGTCGATAGAATTTCTACAAACTTCCCACATGTTGTTGGTACAATTACGTTTCATACGATCTTGCACAACGGGTTTTTCCATACTATCCGCCGTCCATCCCAGTGCTACTGTCACTTTTCCCCGCAAGTTAGGCGCTACTTTAGATGCCACCATCACTTGCATGTCACTATCCCAACCCACATGTTTTGGAAAACCTCTGAAATCGAACACAGATTCTGTGTGTCTAAAAGCTCTACAGTGTTCTCTACAATAAGCCACGACTGCCTCGGTAGCGACGTCCTCTTGTACCCAACGCGGCTCTGAATCATACCTGTGTGAAATATGGTGTGTTACTATATCGTAATCCGTGTTTGTTAGTAGGTGGTACAAAATAAATGAACTATCTAACCCACCTGACAACATTAATAAAACTGTTTTTGTCACTTGAATATCCTTTGTTGTATGATTATCTAATCTTTTTTAGCACGTGTTCGAGACGTGAGCCGTGATCGTCGTGATCATCGAGATTACACTCGTAACGTAATTCTTCGTAGAATGTCATAAATGTTTTCCACGTGATCACGTGTTTATCATCTGTTTTCAATTCTCTGATCACGACATCCTTTTTGTTCCATCGTATAATGTCAATCACCATTCTGTGGTCACTGCCCAACTTTAATATGTAAAGCATGATCAGTCTCCTTTACTTGTTTGATCAATCGTGAATATAAAGTTAGTGCCTCGCTGATCATAAGCACGGCGTTTTGTTTCCTTTGTCTTATTCCCCAGCTCACCTACAGCACGTAGACGTTTAATCTTAGTATTGATCATGTCTACTGTTCTGTATAGTAGCAAGGCCCTTAATTCACCTATTGTAGATGTAGCGTAGTTTTCCTTTAGTATCCTTAATTCTTTATCTAACCAACGCATAGTCTCCCCTTTTAAATCAAAAATGTTATGTTATCAAACAAATCAGGGTGCTCGGTCCAAGTGGTACCTCCTTGACTACCATCCATGTGCAACAAAAGTTTTGTATGTTCGTCATTTCCCACCATTGTTTATTATCATTTTGTAGTAACCAATGTCCCTACCTATATAAGGTCAGTTAAATGCCCATCATATCGTGGGCATAAACAAAAATACCCCACAGAAAATAAATTCCGTGAGGTACTAAGTACTAGTTATCTTGTGCTTTTCTTAAGTTTGATATATTATATCAAAGGTTAGGGGGAAACCTGCTTGAGGCTTTGCGCCTATCACGCCATGCTTTTCTGTTCTCATAGTTGCCGCTATCTTAGTAATCATAGGGCTCTGACTCTCCTCTGCAGTGGGGAAAGAAACAGCAGCATCCTTAGCGGTGAAAGCTGTTATAAATTTATCTCTTATTGTACTAGGTCCCATTTTCATAATGAATCCTCCTTTAGTTTAATAGTACCATGGCGCGATTCCCATATGATTTAAGACGACTTTGAACCTAAATTACGACCATGACGTAAGACCATGATAGTAGTCTAGAGTGTAACTACCTTATATACTATACTATACTACTAATTTAGCTCGCGGGCTAAAACTGAACAAAGTTCCTAAAGACTTCTCTCGATTTAACGTTTCCTCAGGTGGTTGCTAATGGCCCGGTTGTTCCTTGCTGCCTCTCTGTGTTTTCTTATGTTCTCTTTCCCGTACTCCTTTGAACCTGGATTCTCCTTGTTATATCTCCGGGCTAATAGTCCTGCTTTCACAGGATTGTTGATAGGGATTGAGTCATCTTCGATGTCT